>Ga0209427_10008299_pt1 | contig 11699 bp, 12 predicted proteins | sample DeeMarSWOR136_30_FD_187465 | JGI IMG/M metagenome (GOLD analysis project Ga0209427, IMG submission 187465) | Marine sediment microbial communities from White Oak River estuary, North Carolina - WOR-1-36_30 (SPAdes) (version 2) | ecosystem: Environmental > Aquatic > Marine > Intertidal zone >... | reverse complement strand
AGAAATCTTTTTAGACCGTTTTCATATGTAACAGCGACTTGCTTTCCTTTCTCATCTACAATTTTTCCTTCAAGAGCATATCCAACACCTTCTACATTATATTCTTTTCCTCCAAGAAACACTTTTACAACGGTCATTTCGTTTTTTGTCAATGTACCGGTCTTATCCGAGCAAATAACATTTACTCTTCCTAAAGTTTCGACTGCAGTAAGTTTACGAACCAGAGCGTTACGATCAGCCATCTTCCGCATTCCTAAGGACATCACAACTGTAATTACAACTATTAAACCTTCGGGAACTGCAGAAACTGCTAAACTTATTGATATTTCAAAGGCTTCAATAAGTTCATTGAGGTCAAATGTTGTTAGTAACAAAATAATCAGTTCTATTAGAAAAACTACGGCACAGATTATAATTATTACCACTCCCAAAAGCTTTCCAAATCTATTTACTTCTTTTTGAAATGGACTAAGTTCAACTTCTTCTTCTTGTAAGCTCTCTGCTATTTTCCCTATCTCAGTATGCATTCCTGTTCCAATGGCGATTCCTTCTCCATTTCCTCTAGTTATAATAGTATTCATGTAGCCAAGATTTGTTCTATCGGCCAAAATCATTTTCTTATCAACAATCTTTAATTGTTTTTTAACGGGTTTTGATTCTCCAGTCAAAATTGCCTCATCGACATATAGTGAGAATTCTTTATCCAATCTGATATCTGCAGGGAATTTATCGCCTTCTTCAAAAAGTACAATATCTCCAGGAACAACTTCTTCTACTTCAATTTCAATAACTCTTCCATCCCTACGAACTTTAGCAAAATGTGGTGCAAGTTTCTTAAGACTTTCAAGTGATTTTTCTGCTTGATACTCCTGGTAAAATCCTAAAATTGCATTTACTATCAAAATTGCTGCAATAACTATAGCATCAGTATATTCTGTGGACCATGGTTCTCCAGAATTAATGGCTTCATATATTCCAATTATTAATGAGATGACAATTGCGAATATTAGAAGGTAAATAAGGAAATCTTTAAATTGTCCTATGAAAATCTGCCAAGCTGTTTTACCCTTTTCTTTAGTTAGCTCATTTCTCCCATATTTCTCAAGTCTGGACTGAGCCTCATTTTGAGTTAATCCTGTTTCTACTGAGGTATTCAATTTTCTAGCTACTTCTTCATAACTAGTTGAGTGTGCTTGAACGTTATCTAAATCCATCATAATAATATCAATTTTTTTTATAATATTTCTAAAAAAAAAATTATTTCTGTTATATTCTAATTATTTAATTACTAAATTTAAATTCAATTATACTGATTCATAAAGAATTTATATTTCAAAAACCTTGTAGTTTTTTAAAGCTAAAAGAAAAGAGCCCTGAAAAAGTTTTGAATTTTATTGTTTTGTCAAAATATCTAAATATAGAGTCATATATCTGATTTAATAGAGCTCAAATTACTAAATAAATATAAATATAAAATTTATATGTATAATAAATCTAATTAAAGTTAAATTAAGTCTTCAAATTTAAAAAAATGTTAGCTCTCGATAATTATGAGACCATCAAGAGTTTTTAGGTTAATAGTTCGAATTTTTATATCTTTATTAACTTTATCAGTTACCGTTGTTTCTATGCTTGGTGGAATGTCTGCTTTTACGATTCTTCTAAATCCAGATAATATAGGAATAGACCCTAGTGAGATTAACATGAACTTTAATCCTTCTCCATTAAATATTAACTTTACATTACCCTTTAATCTAACTAATGCTGGATATTTTGACTTAGAAAATCTTAAATTAAAAATTAATCTTGCTATGAATTACAGTCATGTAAATTATACAGTACCAGGTGTGAATGAATCACGTGTAATTAAAATATTTAATAAATCACAATATTTTGGGATAATACCTAAAGGCGCAACTGGGAAATTTAATTATACCGGATTGTTTAGTGACTTCAATTTTCCACCTTTATTCAATATGACTTCAGATGTAGATTGGACTGTAGGTCCTCCTGCTATTTTGTTTTTTGCTAATTTTACTGTAAGTTTAGACTATTCATTAGGATTACATTCATTAACAATTGGTTTTACTAACATACCTATAGGAGGTTATCCATAAGAGGTGTAACAATGGGTGCTGTCAAAAATTTGTTAAGAGGTTTTATTTACACTGCTATATATGCTGTTACTACAATTATCATTCCATTAGTTACATTCTCATGGCTTTTTCAGATGACAGTTCAAGGTTTTCCATTAGATTTTGAACAGCAAGAGTATCAAAATATTTTATTCTGGGTAACTGCTTTTGGTTTAGTTATTTGTGGTTGTGCATTTTTTTCTCACTCATCCCCTAAACAATCAATCCGAAAAGCTGTGTTCGCATTGATTCAAGTCATTGTTAATTGTTTATATATCTGGAGTTACAGGTTTTCTGGTGCAACTGATGTACAATTTACGATTGTAGGTTATGGATTTTTCTCATTGGATGTTCAACAGATGGTTTTAATATATATGGGTATATACTTTCTCACAATTGTTATAAAAATGTATGATATAATAGATTTTACCGTCAATCGAGAGAAGATTCGAGAAAATCGAATGAAAGCATAAAAAAAGGTGAAAAAGATGATTTTACAAGCAACAGATTTTTTTCAAGTCCTTGCTGATATTATTGGGGCAATAGTAACCTTCGTGAGCCCTTTTGTAACTCCAATTGGACAATGGATGACAGATTGGATTACAATTGTTATTGGATTTTTGCAGCAGAACTTTAGTGGGAACTTAACTCTGTTTATTGTTATTTTTGTAATCTTAATTATATTAAGTATGGTTATTAATATAATTTGGCCTGGCGATCGTCCAGGTAGTATTTTTTCAAAAGAAAAAGTCGAAGATTTTGAAGATAAAATTGAATTGCGTGAAGGAAAAGGTATAATTGATGAAATTAGACGATGTAAAGATTGTGGTAACCCCATTGGTGATGCTGAAACTTGTTCCTTATGTGGCGCGCGTAATTAATAATTAAAAATTCCTCATTTTCTTCTTATTTTTTGACTTTAAGTAGGAATTGAGCAACTCTTTTACCAAGATCTTTTGCTATTAAACCTCCTAATTCATCAATCTCATCTTTTCCTAAAAATTCCTTTAACTTATATTTTTGCAAACTAGTAATTGCGATATTTCCCTCAATTACGGGATTCCCTAAAGCATTGCCAATAATGATCATTCCGTGAATAAGAGCAAAATTAATTAAATCAGATATCACTCCTTCTCCTCCATCTCTTAATCCCGTAGAAGCCATTGGAGCAAATATTACATCTTTTAACAAATAATTCTTCATCTTCCAAGGTCTAGAGCGGTCTATCAGGACTTTTATTTGAGAACTCACCGAACCAAAATAATTAGGCGCTGCTATTATTAATGCATCTGATCCTAAAATAAGGTCTTCTAATTTTTTAGTATCATCTTCTTTAGCTAAAGGGCAATCATTTGGTGACCTTAAACACTGATCACATCCATTACAAGGAATTAATTTATAATCTGTTATATGAATTTTATTTATTTCGAATTCTCCATTTACAGATCTTATACCTTCAATTGCTTCATCAATTAAAAAATTACAGCTTTTATTCTTTCGAGGCGAACCTACAATTAGAGTTATTTTTATCATACTCAAAATTTTCTCCAAAATTATATTAATTAAATGTTTTATTAAATGAATAATATTAAATTTAAATTTTTTAACTAGGTATAATATTAAGAATATATATTGCTAATATGCCAGAAGAGGGTATATGAGCGTTAAAATTAATTTTACAAATTTCAAAAACAAAAAGGATTTTGTTGAGGAATTAAATTATTATAAATCTCTCATCATAAAGAAAGTAAAGAGAGGAGATTATAATTCAGCTTTAGAAAAAGTAAGATCAGCACTAGTAATACTCGAAGATCATAGAGAATCTTATAATATTAAAAAGGAAATTCTAGAATTTCAGGAATTATCTAATCAAGTAAAAAAACACTTATTAAATAATAGAATAATCTATGAACGCCGTTTTAACAATCTATTAAAAGAAAAGCTCAATGAATCGAATCTTGAAAATTTCTCAAAATTATTAGCAATGTTAAAAAATGATGTAGACCAAAATCTTAATAAGTTTAACTTAAGAGACATCAGTGCGAATATCAATAAGTATTTCAAATTTATAAAAAGAATGTATGAAATTCTGAGTTGTTATAAAACTTTAAATTACCACGATGTTTCTGATAAAATTTTTCAATTTGTAAAGGATATAAAATCTGAAAATTTTCCTAACCTGAAGATGTTGATATTATTAACCTATCAAAATTTAATAAAAGATCGATTATTCGAGTTTTCAAAAGACTACGATAAAATATCAATTGCAATTCTTTCTGAAAAGATGGCTATTAGCCAGAATCAGTTAAAAAATTTCATTGATCTTATAAGAGAGCAACCTAGAAGTCCAATACATGATTTTAAGCCTATAACTCAAGAAATAGTGTTCAAAAAATCGAAATTTTGAACTTAAAAAGCAATCATAAACCTCTATAAAATTCTGGTCGTAAAATATCTTTATGAGCTATTCCATAATTTAAAATACTTAAGATATTTCCTTTTTCTCGATCTAAAATTCCTTTAATCGGTAGATAATTCGAGGCATGATTGCTTCGGAAAATACAATTTGCATTCTTATTTTCAAAATCAATTCGAGTTATAAAAGTTTTTAATTCTTGAAGAATCTCAATCGAATTCATTTCCAGAAATTCGCCTTTTAACTTTTTTTTAAATATTTCAGTCCCAGAAGCAACCATAAGGGTAAGGAATGCAATATACCAAATCCTATTGTCATCAGGGCATATTTTATTAACTAAATCCGCTGATTCTAAAGCATGTTCTTTTGAAATTTTAGGATTATTTCCACCACCCAGACCATTGATTAATGTTCCTGATAGGGTTATCCCCGCTTTCATCAACCTTTTTGAAGCTTTAATATGATCTGATTTACTTGCTTGTTTATTTACCATCTCGAGTAACTTATCAGAACCAGATTCAAATCCAACATAAGCAATTTTAAGTCCTGCCTCAAATAACATTCTTAATTGCTCATTTGATTTTTTAAGTATATCTTTAGAGTGAGCATAAACACCACACCTTTCTAAATTCGGAAAAAGAATAGAAGCATAGCTAATTACCTCTAACAGTTTCTCAGTGGGGGTAACCATTGCATTTCCGTCTAATAAAAATATTTTTCTCACATTTGGGCCATATTGTTTTCTTGCGATATCTAAATCCTTTTTTACTAATTTTATATCCCGAACTAAAAATTTTTTACGAAGATTAGACATACAAAAATCGCATTTAAATGTGCAACCCTCAGTTAATTGAATCAATAGAGAATAAGCTTCAGACGGTGGTCTGAATACAGGTTGACAATAATAAATTTCTTCCTTGCTTTGCATTATTTTATAAAAAAAGTTTAAAATATTTTAATAAATTTCATTCTTCTTCATCTTCTACATCAGTAGGTTTTTTTGGACAAGAGGATATGTGTCGTCCAAGTCTAACAAATTCCTTCCCACAATAAGGGCATACTTTTTTATCGGTAGTTGTATCATCTTTTGATCTCGATTCTGTAGTAACTTTTTTTCGTTTTTTCTTTGGTTTAGAGGGTATAATATCTTCTAAGCTTGCATCATCGGGTGCAAATTCGCAATTTTGAATATGTGATGTCAAATCGACAAAGAAGTCACCACAGAAGGGACATTCCGTAGATCCTTCAAGTTCTTCTGAATCTTCTAAATCGACCTTTCCAACTTTTCTTTTTTCAAATTTTAATGGAGCTTCTTCATCTTCTTCTTCAAATTCATCAATTGATAAATCAATTTCATCTTCAGAAGTTATTTCTGCAATTTCAAACTCTTCTAATCTGATTTCTTTTTCTCTAATTTTTTTTTCTGCTATCTTTTTACTCTCTTCATATACCTCAGAAAAACGCCGACTACTTTTACTTGGGTCGTACAATTCACATACTTGGCAGATATATGCGCGAGAGCCTAAAATTAGGTCTCTAGCAACACAATAACATAAAGATTGAAGACTGTTACCGATATTACCTTTTGGTTCAAGATTTTTACATACAATTTTTCTTGAATATTTAATTTTCTGTTTACGTCTTGGCATAATGTAAATCACTAAAAGAAGTATGTAAAATAGTAATTACTAAAATTTAATTTTTTTGGATTATACTTTAAGAAAACAGATTTTTAATAAAAAATTTAATCTAAAAATTATAACTTAAATTTTTAAGATCTTTAATGATTTTTTTCTTTAATTCAATGTTTTTTAAATTTGGTAGTAATTCTTCAATAATGTCTCTTAATTCTAAAACTTTTTGAATAAGTAATTCCGGTTTATTCCAAAAATCTGTTCTTAATGGATGTGTTTTTAAAATAGCTTTATTAAAATTTTCAACAGCTTCTCGATAAAAAAGACAAGCATTTTCTAATTTATTGAGTCGTGATTGATAAATTGAGCCAATTTTATTAAAACACATTCCTGCGCCAGCAAAATCACCCTCTCTTTCAAAATTTACAGCAGCATCTTGAATATTATGTAAAGCGTCTTCCAAAACCTCATTATCTCCCTTCTTTAAGAGTAAATAACCTTTAATATAATAAGTTATTCCTAGATAAAAACGATGATTTTGCTTTTTGGCTAATTTAAATAGTTCGTTAGTAAATTCTTCTGCAATAGGTAAATGTTCATTAGAAATACAAATATGCGAAACACTCCTTAATAAATCTAAAACTCTTTCATAATCTTTAATTTCTTTATATTTTTCAATGCCCTGTCTGAATCTTTCAACTCCTGTAATTGCATCCTTCTTATTAAATGCTTGGTTTCCTTCATAAATCAATTGTTCAGCCTCTTCTTTTATTTTCTTCTCTTTCTGTTTTTTTCTCTCTTCAATTTCACCATAAAAGAAATCGTCAACTCCAAATGCGATATCTTCAGTCATAGGAATTTCAGTTAATATGTCTTTATTTGAAAAATCATTTTGATCAGAGGAATAATGATCAGACACTTCTTTTTCTAATTGCCTAGAGGATGATGGTAACTGAGTATTTTTATCTAATGCAAATTCTTCTTTATAAGCAGATTGCAAAGGCTTTCCTTCGGTCACCAATGCAGATAACTCAGATAATACATTTGCAAAAAAATATTTATTTAATCCATCTACAACATAATCTACTTTATGATAGTTATTATCATATTCTGGATCGTTAAGGTCCATATTTACATCTGTTATTCTATAGATTTCAAAGCCAGTGTCGTATTTAGTCATCGTATGTTCTGAACCATCTTCACCTTTAATGATTTCTTCTTTTTTCTTTCCTAAAAGTGTATGATCAAATACTAGTCCACAAAAATCATTATTATTTTGCTGAAAACCTAGTTGGTTGATTAAATCTATATATGAAAAAAATAAATTTAATCCTGGATGACTATGGAACCATCCAACCATATAATAGCCCTTTCCCTCTTTATCAAGTCTTTCTTGTATTTCTTCGATAAATCCGTAATGTCTTTCATCCAATTGGACATCTGTAGCATGTCCAAATGTTAAAGCTTCTGCGCGTTCTATATAAACTAAATCTCGATCGGTTTTTCCAATTAAAATTCCATATATCTCTTTCCATTCTTCAGCAGGGATTGATTTATTTGCATATCTACTTGCGTATAGAATTATTGTCTTATATGCATCCGCTCTAATAACAACTGGTTTACTTATTTTTTCTGATTGTTTTTCTTCTTCAATTTCTTTTTTTCTTGAATCATTGTTATTAATCGTATTTTTGAAATCCTCTGACATTTCAACCTTTCCTAATTAATTTATTATTTCTAAAAAAATAATAAGTGTGTTATTAATTAAAATTATGCTTAAAAATATATATTTACAACTTTTAACAGATTGGTTAGATCTAAACTTCAATTCTTTTGAAAAATTGCTTTTATAAACCTCTCTTTTATATCTTCTGGTAGTAGTGGAAGATTTTTCACATCCGCATTTCCTGGTTGAGTTTTAATAAGTACAAAATGACATCCTTTTTTTAAATTCTCTAATGTCGGTTGTATCTGCTCTTTTTCATTAATAACTATGATTGAATTAAAACCAGCACCTTTAGCTATTACTTCTAATCTTGTTTTATTACCTGTATAGGTTTTTTGATCCCCAGTAGATCCATAAGAAGAATTATCAATAACAATCAAGATAAAATTATTAGGGACAATATTGGCTATTGTGCATAAACTGCCTAGATTCATTAAAATAGAACCATCACCATCAATACATATTATTTTTCTCTCAGGTTTAGAAATAGCAATACCTAAGGCAATTGAACTTGCTAAACCCATTGACCCTAACATATAAAAGTTTTCATCCCGATTTGATATGTTATATAATTCTCTTGAAGGGGCACCGAGGTTACACACTATTAATTCATCCTTTAATGAATCTACTATTCTTTTTATAGCATCGTATCTTATCATATTATTCCCTCCACAAATTCCTTTTTAATAAGATTCCAACTGAATTCTTTGTTTTTCTACTCAAATCTACAGCTTTCTTTATTATTTTAATATCATCTAATGAATTAATAATAAATTTTTTAATATTTAATAAATCTAAAAGGCTTGGTGTAAGTTTACCCATTGGAATCTGAGCCAGAATCTTTTCTCCTTCGACACCTCTATGACTCATTATAAATATAACAGGAATGTTATATAACTGTAATAATGATTTTATAGCGTTTATTGAATTTCCTAACCCAGAATTTTGCATCAATATTGCGGGTGTTTTCCCTCCTAGGTAGGCACCTGCTGCAATGCCAACTCCTTCTTCTTCTCGTGTCAGCGAAATGTTTTGAATTTCTTGCCTTTTTTCAATTTCTTCTAAAATTCCTTTCAATAAAATACAGGGTAATGATAAAATTAAATCTATTCCTGAAGTTTTAATACTTTCATATAATGCGATATCAACATTCATAATTCTAGCTCTTTCAATCAATGGTATTATAAAAGTAATTACTAAAGTGAATTATAAATTCTTTAAAATATTATCATCCTTCTCTAGAATAAAATTATTTAAACTCTTAGATCTAGTTTTAATTTTTTAACAATTTTTAAGGGAATCATATTTAATAATATTTAAACATCTTTAATTATTAATAATCTAATTGATTATAACATACCTCATGAATAGGATTATGAAAGCACTCGTATTTGATTACAAACTTTACAGATTAGCATTATCTCGAATATTGGGAACATTTTATCTCAAAGGATATCTTTCTAAACTTGGAGCATTGCGATTGAAAGAAGTTCCTTTTCCAAAGCCTAAAACTAACAACTGGTTGATTGTGAAGACAAAATATTGCGGGATATGCGGTTCTGATCAAAAACAAATCTTTCTTGATGGAAATTTTGATAATCCAATAACTGCTTTAATTTCCTGGCCCCAAATTTTAGGACATGAAGCTGTAGGGGTTGTAAATAAAGTTGGAAAATCATCCAATTTAAAACTCGGTGATAGAGTTGCTTTAAATCCATGGATAAGTTGCGAACCAAGAGAAATTCAACCTAATTGTAGTGCGTGTGAAGAAGGAAATAAATATCTATGTAGAAATTTTACGAAAGGTATTCTCAAACCTGGAATTCATACAGGTAATAGTAGTGATGCCACAGGAGGATTTGCAGAATTTTTTCCTGCACATAAAACCATGGCAATAAAGATTCCTGATTCCATTTCATTTGAGCAAGCTGTTCTATCAGATCCTTTTTCAGTGGTGCTTCATTCTATATTAAAAGTTGATCTTAGAGAAGGATCGATCTGCGGGGTGTATGGTTGTGGAAATCTTGGACTTTTAACAATTCAATTCTTAAAGAGTATTTATAAGAATATAACAGTAATTGCTATTGCTAAATTCCCACATCAAGTAGAAATGGCGAAAAAACTCGGTGCAGATCAAGTAATAAAATCATCTCCTCCAAATAGAGTTATTGAAAGCGTTGGAGACTACTTGAATTATGATATTTTTTATTTAAAAAAAAATAAACCCTGGTTATTAGAAGGAATTGACTTTTTATTTGATACAGTTGCATCAGCAGAAACATTAGAAACAGGTTTGCGTATTGTAAAATCAAGACTAGTAGATTCTAAGAACAATAAGGAGAGATCTGGAGTGATTATATTAACAGGAGTCCATGTTCCTAAGAGGTTTGAATGGACACCGTGGTATTTTAAAGAGATAAATATTATTGGTAGTAATGCCTTTTCAATAGAAAATTTTGAAGGCACTCGAGAACATGCTTATTATCACTATTTTCGATTATTAGAGGAAGGCAGAATCGATCCAACACCAATAATTTCACATAAATTTCTCTTAAGGGATTATAAAAAAGCTTTTGTAGTTGCCAGAAATCAAGAGAAATTTAAATCTATTAAAGTTAAATTTTATTTTGATTAATAATTGGAGTAAAACTATATATGAATTCTAAAAAGGAGAAGGTTCCCATCCCTGCATTAATATTCGAATTAAAAAGATTCAAATTATTAAAAGCATTTATTAAGGGAAAAATAAATCCTAAAGGGTATTGGAATTCGGGAGGGCCAGTGTCTTTAATAAATATTCCATACCCAAATTTAGTCGCAGAAGACTGGGTTATTGTTAAAACAATTTTTTGTGGAATATGTGGTAGTGACATGGCTGAATTAAAACTTAAGGGGTCACTTGATAATCCTATACGTTCTTTTATTTCTTTCCCTCATATAATGGGACATGAACCTGTCGGTATTATAGAAAGTGTTGGGCTTAAAGTTAAAAAATTTAAAAAGGGAGATCGCGTAATAATCAATCCGTGGTTCTCGTGCATTCCTCGAGGAATCTTGCCTATATGCTCAAGATGTTCTATAGGTGATTTTAAACATTGTCAAAACTTCCAGAAAGGAAAAATTCCAGTGGGAATGCATTTAGGTGTTACACGTGGATTTGGGGGCTTTAGCCCATATTTATCAGTTCATGAATCTCAATGTTTTTTAATCCCCGAAAAAATAACATTTGAACAAGCAGTTTTAGCAGATCCTTTTTCTGTTTCTTTTCATTCTCTAATATTGCTAAACCCTAACCCTAATTCTCAAATTCTTGTTTATGGTTTAGGTGTTATAGGTTTATTAACAATACTTTCTTTAAAAAATATTTTTAAAGTAAAACATATAATTGGGGTTGGAAGATATCAATTTCAGAAAGATTTAGCAATTAAATTAGGGGCTGACCATGTTTTTTTAAGCTCAGGTGAATCATTAATTGAAGAAATAGCTGCATACAACAATGTTGAATTATATACCCCTAAAAAGGGGTTTAAATGGGCATTAGATGGTGTGAATGGTATAGTTGATACTATCGCTTCTGCAGAGACTTTTGAAATCGGAGAAAGAATACTCAGAACTCAAGGTAAATTAGTGTTTTTTGGGGTAAGTACTCCAAAAAGGTTTGAAAATACTCTTCATTACTTTAAAGAACTCGAAGTTATAGGTTCAAATGCATTTGGAATTGAAATATTCCGTGATAAATCTTTACATGCCTTCCAACACTATTTAAATTTTTTATAAGAAGGATTAAT
>Ga0209427_10008298_pt1 | contig 11699 bp, 6 predicted proteins | sample DeeMarSWOR136_30_FD_187465 | JGI IMG/M metagenome (GOLD analysis project Ga0209427, IMG submission 187465) | Marine sediment microbial communities from White Oak River estuary, North Carolina - WOR-1-36_30 (SPAdes) (version 2) | ecosystem: Environmental > Aquatic > Marine > Intertidal zone >... | reverse complement strand
CGACAATAGCGGTACCGGTACGAATTCCTGCGGCCAGCCGATTAGCCTCTATTACTCGGAGACAGAACGGACCTTTGACACCCCGCAGGATTGGACCAAGTTTGGTATTAAAGCATTGTCTCTGTGGTTCCGTGGTGATCCAGGCAATTCTATCACCGAGCAGATGTACGTGAAGATTAACGGCACAAAGGTGACATACGACGGTGATGCAAACGACCTAGCACGGACGACCTGGTTTGAGTGGAATATTGACCTCGCTGCTGCCGGTGTTAGCCTGAGCAATGTTACGGAGCTTGGTATTGGCTTTGATAGGACCGGTGCATCCGGTGGCATAGGTGTTGTGTACTTTGACGATATTCGGCTATATCCTTCCAGATGTGTTCTCTCGAAGCGTTCAGCAGATTTTGCCGAGGCCGACTTCGCTCCGGCTGGTAACCCTGCTGGCGATTGCATAATAGACTATCGGGAGATTGAGATAATCGCACGCGACTGGCTTTTTGAGGATCAGATTATCGCTCCGACAGAAGATCCCGGCCTGACTGGTATTCATGCGTACTATCCCCTGAATGAGGGGCAAGGTATCACTGTCTCTGATTTGTCCGGCAACAACCCTGCCGGCGGCACGATCGATAACCCGAACGGCGGGTTGGGCGTGGGCGACTCGGCCTGGGACACCGACCCGGAGCGTGGCACGGTCCTAAGTTTCAGTGGGGACGACGGTACCGGGGCTTTCGTCGTCGCGGGCACTATCCCCGCATTGGGCCTGGCCGACAACTTTACGTGGGCGTTCTGGGCCAAGCAGGCCGATGGCGGGACCGGCGCAAACGACGTGATCATAGGCAACCGCGACGGAGGCACCCAGTCACCCCTGCAGTTTATCAAGTTCACACCGACCAATTTTGAATATTACAACGGCGACAATAGTATGTTCATTGACTATAATGACATCCCAAATGACCAATGGATTCACCACGCAACCGTCAAGAGCGGGACAACTCTGACCTACTATCGCAACAGTGTTAACTACGGAGCCAGCACAGTGACCAGTACAATGGACGCAAATCCCTTCTTAATCGGTGGTGATGTCAGGCGAGAACGATGGCGGGGCTGGATCAGTGAGGTGCGTCTCTACAGCCGGGCACTGTCTCAGGCCGAGATAGCGTACCTGGCTGACACGACTCCTGACGATGGTCGGTTACATTTTCCGGTGCCGTCGGCCGCTGAGTTGTACGAGGCCGAACTGGAAGGTTCGCGATCGGTTGACCTGAGGGACTTCGCCGTTTTGGCGAATGTGTGGCTTGAGCAGCAGCTGTGGCCGTAGCCATAGCTTATTACTGAAAGCTCAGTATTAGATTTTAGCGTGTTTTGGCCACACACCAACACGCAAACAGGGAGCCTATGCGTTGGGTCCTCCACGTACAATATTCTGCGGAGTAGGATAAGCATTAGGATACGAGCCTTGATGAACATAATCTGGATCTCTTGACAGCAGGTATCTGTCGTGTGTTACCGGCGACCCACTCGTTTTAGCGTAGAATCTTGCGTTTTGCCTGTACTCATCTGAGTGGCAGCCAAACTGTCATCTCGGCGTCGCCTCGGTTGCCCCAAGCGTAGTAAGGAACCATGCGAATATCCACAGCTTTCGGTGCCTGAAGTGGCATCGCACGGTAGAGAGCCTCGCCCCAGTCACTTGCTGGCAGGGCCAGCACGCGGCCTTGTAGAACACTAGTCCCAGCAAGCAGATTATCATCAAAATGGGTCCTGAATTTGGTGGTCCGGGAAATAGCAACATCCGTTATTTGAACGCCATCTGGCAGATCAACGGACTCCAGACAGTACACAATCGGGCCGCGTTTGACTGCTACCTGATTGCGAACCTCCTCCACCAGAGGATTCGCCTCGATCAATTGCACCGGCATCGGCAAGAAAAGCTCGATAACGTCACCTGCCGACCATGAGCGCCTGATCTCGAAATACTGTTCGGATTTCAGGTTATTGCCCACCAGCTTGCCATTGATTGTTGCGCGCGAACCCTCAGCCCAGCCGGGAATGCGCAGAAACACCGACAACTCCCTTGCGGGGATTTCCTCCACGGTGATCCTCATCGTGTCGCCCCAGGGATAATCGGTCCGTTGCGTCAGCTTGACCTTGGACCCATCGGGTAACCTCGTATCGAGCACATTGCTGCCGTAGAGATTCACCCACACTCCATCGTCCGACATGCTGTAAGCGTAGGCTGCGACCTCGGCAATGGTGCGTACTACGTTCGGTGGGCAACAGAAACAGCCTATATACGGCTGCCGTTTCCGTGACCAGCGCAATTGGAATGGCAGATGGGAAACTCGCCGAAGCGGGTTCGTATAGAAGAACTTCTTTCCGTCGAGACTAATCGCTGACAGCACGCCGTTGTAGAGCGCCAGTTCGAAAACGTCGGCAAAGCGCGCATCCGCCGTGATTCCCAGCATCCGCCAATTCCACAAGGCAAACCCCACCGTGGCGCACGATTCGTTATAGGCCGTGATATTAGGTAGCTGACACGCTCTGCCGTAGGCCTGATGCACGAGCTGGATCGACGAGTGGGCCTTCGACCCATCCGGAGAGGCACCATCGTACAGTGCACCCGTGGCACCAGTTACATACATTTTTCGAGAGGTGACATCGGACCATATTTCCTCCAGAGCGCCGAGCAGAGATTTGTCCCCTGTTTCGGCGTATACATCGGCGATGCCAGCATAGAGATAATTTGCCCTGACAGCATGGCCAACCGCCTGTGTTTGTTGACGAAAAGGGATCCGATCCTGATTGTGATCCGTGCCAGCTTCGATTAGGTCACGAATGTTGATGAGCCCCTTGGCCAATTCCAGGTATTTGGGATCGCCGAGGGTCCGGTACATCTCAACGACACCCATGTAGTGAGAGGGACAAATGGCGTTGTTCGCCAAAATCCGAGGGGACTTCTGGAACAACGTGTAAAGAAAATCAGCGGCTTTCTTCGCTATACCCAGCAGCGTGGTCTTGCCAGTGGCACGATAATGCACGCAGGCGCACGTCATCAAGTGTCCCATGTTGTAGGTCTCAAAGTCGAGCCGATTCTCAAATTCCTCGACCTCACCGTCTTGGTTACGCTGCCGTATGACGACCGGGGTATGAATATACCCATCCTCCCGCTGGGCCTTGCCGATCACCTCTATGATCTGATCCATCTGTTGATTCAGGTTCTCATCTTTGGTGATCCCGTACACGAAAGCCGCCGCTTCCAGCCATTTATAGAAGTCGCCGTCATGCCATTTCGGTCCCCTGTGCCTGCCCTCTTTCAACCCCGCTGCAACAAGAAAGTTGTCATAAGCATGACTGACGTCCTGGTCTTCCAAAAGTCGCCACATATTTGGAATCATGACGTTGTGGCACAAATCAAACCTTTCAGCCCAGAAGCCGTCGGTCCACCGCACATCGCCTATGTCAACGCAGCGAACCTTGACCTGTGGAGTGGCCGAGGTATTCGTTATCCCTTTGCCGGCTGCACTGACGTTGCCGTCGAGGCAATCGGTCAGGACCAGAACACAAATAAGGAGCGTTGCGGTCATGGTCAATCTCCAATCCAAATCCTCAGTTCCGCGTGTGCGGCTGAGATTCATCAAATGCATCATCGTTCATGCAACACCGATCGCCGTGCCGAAGGCTCGCGAGGTTATCTTTGCTCATGCGGCTTCCCCCGGAGGCTTACAGTGATTATTCAACTTGACAAACTTCCTGACGGAATGTTAGATAGATATGACGAATTTGTCAACAAAAAGAAACAGTCTCATTCGATAAATGAGGAATACACAGATGATCGAGAGAAGCCAACCACGGAAATTGTCCTTCTGCATCGGCATCTGCTTTCTTGTCGTGGTTTGCTCTGCCCTCTTTCCTTCTTCCAAGGCAAGCAAGGGGGCCCAGCCGGAGACTTCGGAGCAAAAGAAGGACCGGGAGAATATACGCAAAGTGCTGACGGCCAAGCCGCTGGGCAAAAAGGTCAGCCGCGAAACAATGCGGACGATATACGAGGAGATTAAAACACCTTATAAGTATGGCATCATTCTAAAGGGCGAGGAAGGCAAGAAAGTAGACTGCCCAAGTGTGTTTCGCTACGGCGATACGTGGTACATGATGTATATTGTTTTTGATGGCAGTGGGTATGAGACAGCGATTGCGGAAAGTCAGAACCTACTCGATTGGAAGCACCTGGGAAAGATCATGCGCTTTCGCCAAGGTACGTGGGATGCAAGACAAGTGGCTGGCTTTATCGCCCTGCAGGAGCATGTGTGGGGCGGCTCGTATAAATTGCAGAAATATGGGGGCAAGTATTGCCTCTCTTATATAGGCGGTGCATTAGAAGGATATGAAACAGATCCGCTAGCGGTGGGGATTGCCTGGACCCTGGATCCGACTCAGCCTGTCGAGTGGAACCGTCTGGAAAAGCCTGTGCTATCACGTGACCAGCAAGACGTGCGTGAATTCGAAGCGCTGACCCAGTACAAAAGCAACATCATATATGACAAAGACCAGGCGCTCGGATACCCCTTCGTGATGTTCTACAACGGCAAAAAGAAACACGGATACGAGCGTATCGGAATGGCAGTCTCACGCGACATGAAATACTGGTACCGATATGGCAACGAGCCGGTGATTGACAATGGCAAAGGGATTTCCGGCGACCCACAGATCACTAAGATAGGTGATGTCTGGATGATGTTTTACTTCGGGGCGGGTTGGAAGCCGAAGGCCTTCGATACGTTTGCTTGTTCCTATGATCTGGTGCACTGGACCAAGTGGGACGGACCGAACTTAGTGGAACCATCTGAATCCTGGGACCAGACTTATGCTCACAAACCGTGGTTCATAAAGCATGAGGGGATTGTCTATCACTTCTACTGTGCCGTAGGTGATCAGGGCCGAGTGATCGCATTAGCCACATCGAAGGACTTACGTGAATAAGTCTGTCGGTCACGTTCAGTACATTATCGGTGCTGTTATCGTTTATTCTCTCGGAGTTCTATGCTCCCGGGCAGGGGGAAACCTGCGTGAGCGTCTTCGAGGATGAGTATCCAATCATTGCCCCTGCCGGAAGTGGGCGGCGTGTAGGTCTGCATACCCCAATTGTCTGAATTGTGGACGTGGTGGGCGATTCCATACCGAGGGTTATACCAGATTTCCTTGATTCGTCTTGCCTCGATGATGTTTTTATCGACGGTGAATTTTTCACCTCTTGGGGTATAGATGAAAGCGTAAGACCCGTCGGATGCCCTTGCGGCCCGGATCTTGGCCACACCGGTCTTGGGGCCGTTCAGGATAATATCTTGCCTCGGCACGAGCTTCTGGAACGGCCGGGACTCAAATAGCCTGCGCACAAACCGCATCTGGAATGCGCCGGGGTGATCCATGGCCTCATACCAGGGAATATCTGCGTGGATTCTTGGCTCGCGGCCGGGCTCCCACATCTGCCAGAGGCTATTGTGGCCGTAGGTGTGCCCGCAGGCGCCCGCCAGCAGGGACCAGTACGCCGCTTGACGCATGTCATAAGCGTCGAATCGGTCATACCGATTGAAATTATCGAAGTAGAAGCCCACGGGAATGCACTCATAACGCGGCTCACCGTCAAGTGTTGGTTTGGGCGGCTGCAGAGCATAGTCGTGCTCGGCGAATAGGCCGTTATCGTGATCGTGTCCACCGTGCGATGACTGATACATGTTGAAATCCAGCCCGCCCGCCTGATGAAAGTGAACCGATGAGAGCCCTGGTCCACGTGGATGGTACGTCATCAGGTGGGAGCCGCCGTCCCCTTCTTTCAGGCCCGCGGCCATGGCTTCGACGATGGCTCGCTCTTGCTCACTCTGGGTGGTTATATCGCCGCCCAGAATCCAGATGATGCGGTTGTCCCGGTAGCGCTTGCCAAGGAACCGACCATACACGCGTGCGTTCTCAACTGTGAAGACGTACGGCGGTTTCTTGCCGACCCGCCCCCAATGGCTGCCCCAGCTCGGCAACATGCCAACAAACAGGCCAAGTTCTTCGGCTTTGTTCACAACGTAATCCACGTGCCGAAAATATGCATCGTTGGGTCTTTGGGGGTCCTTGTCGATCAGCGGAAAATCGTCGTAGGCATTGGGGACATCCAATCCGCCCAACTGCGCGAGTACGACCGTCTGGATCACAGTGAATCCCTTCTCAGCACGATTGGTGAGATAGCGAGCCGCCTCCTCCCGATCCAGCCGGTGAATCAGCTCCCACGCCGTATCACCAAGGTAAAAGAAAGCGGTGCCATCTTCGTACTCCAGAAACCGGTGGTTCTCCGACACCTGAAGCTTACCGCGACCCCAGGCCGGAGAGTCTGCGGTTACGACCAAAGGCAGTCCGAACAGCAACACGGCCCCCACAACAAGTGAAGACGGTGCAGGACAAACATGCCGCAGTAAACGAGGATACATTTTCAAAATCAACCATGTTCCTTGCCTTTCCTTATGATGCGGATTCAATTACCAACTGCAACAAAAGTAGCGATCAACACAGAAACTCACGCACGAATACGTTCAATACCTGATTGTCTGTTCGCACATCCTTACTTGCCTTCGACGCTCAAAATGATTCTGCGATAACTATAGAGGCAAGGCTGGCCATCATCCTTGACTTCCAGAATGATGTGAATTGACGCCGCCTCTTTCACTTTAGGGGCAACAAAGTATGCTTGCGGTGACGTGCTGTTTCCGATCTCGACAGTACCTCTAAAGTTTCCCGCTTCGTTATAGACAAACCAACGATGGGACACTCTGTCTCCGTCCGGGTCATAAGTCCCGGTTGCACTGAGATTCACGCGTTGACCAGATTTTACTCTCATCCTTGCCACCGCTTTGCTTCTGTCACCATGAAAGACCGCTACGGGATTATGGTTGGCCTTTTCGAAGGCATCGGCCACACACCAGTCCATCCGGGCTGCAAAATCATGCTGATAGGCCTGGCGCCATCGCCAAATCGTAGCCTGGGCAGAAGTATAGCTCATGCCGTTCTCTGCTACTACCGTATCTACAGCGCCTCTGGCGTTAGTCCAAATGGGGCGAGTCTCGGCATAGGTTTGATGAAGAACGTAACGCCCACCCCATCCCCCGTAAGACGGACTGATGTGGCTTCCTAAGCCGTTGTTGATCAGGGTAAAGAACGATGGGGTATCACCCTCCATAAGGTATTTCAGTTTTGGATAGAGTGTCCCTAACGGGCCATGACCTTCGATGATATTTTTCTGGAGCCAGGGATTATCAACCAGCTCGAACTTGTGCATCGGACCATTGCGATAGAGTCGATCGCCGGAAATGCCAGTCCAAGTTGCCTTGTAGTATTCCATATTGTCCACGCTGCTGGGGCTCACGATGTAAAACAGATTCGGAAACGTAATCCGCATCCAGCGTCCTGAGTTGTCTTGATCGGAGATGGTGTAGACCCGCAACTTGGACACAAAGGCATCTAACTCTTCTGTACTGCGCGTGTACTTCACGTCCCACAATGCCTGCGCAAGACAATTAGCCCCGCCCCAGACACTGATCCAGACCGGTCGTTTATCCGGCTCATCAACCACCTCGATAATGTGACGCGACCCTTCCGAACTCTTGCCCTCGCCGACTCCGGCCATGCCGAATTCGCCGCGACCTGCCTTGACTACGCTCATCAGGTATTCCGCGGTTGGATAGTCAGAAGCATGTTTTAAGAGGTTGCTCCGAACTTGGCCATACGCCTCTACTTGCTTTTGAATCTTATCCGGACGAATCGTGTCCCTTAGCCAGACGGACGTGGTAGCGACCAGGCCTTCGACATCGTATTCGTTGGAGTAAACCAGAAAACGCACCATGGACTGCTCGTCATCCGGTTCATTGGAAATATCCGTCAGCACAATCACTCGTTGTTTTATCATCTGGGCGAATTCAGCCTTTGCATGGGTCACGACTCGACATTCGCTCGGAGGTCCCAGTACGACCAGCAATGACATTACGGACTCATAAACACGTGTTCTTATGGGGAGGCTCATAGTACAGTTATTCCTAATAATCTCTAAGACTCTTTCTCTCGTATTGTACCGATGAGACGACTCAAAAACGAGATTGAAATTCATATTCACCGGAACCAACTTTTAAGATGGCGCGTCCGACGCTATTCTTCGCTTCGCACCGTGGTTGAGGCGCTGACTTGGAATACTGCTCCTGGCGTTATGAATAGCCCCACTCCGCCTTCTAACGACCCACTTGCTCTGGACCCAGCCGACCTGACGGACGTATTATTGACATTTGCTGGGCCCGGGCAAACAGGCGTAAGGTTCTCAAAGGGATACCTCGAAGTAGTAATCTCAGCCCTGTATTTTCGATACATGTATGCACCACGTTCCTGACGTGTAGTTTCAGAAGGGGATGAAGCCGCGAGCCAGAGGGGGTTCTCATTTGGCGTCATATTCTGATGATTTCATCTTTACACCGCTTCCATCGAGTATCTGTAAGGGCTTGTAAAAACAGGCTTTATGCCTCTACGGCAGTTATGACTGAGAATTTGGCGGAATTTTGTAAGAATTTTCTTGACGAGAAGATGGATGGTCTGGTATAAATAGGTAAATAGGTCTGCCAAGTTCCGCAGTCTCCTATTTCCTTACTGTGGAATAATTGCGTATCTGGGCGACCCGCTCACGGAAGCGAATGTCGGTGAGTCATGGATAACGCTGGGCTGAGAGGGTGATGTCTCGCCGCCAGGCACAGCATTTCGTCCAACGGCTCACACGAAGTATCCCGCCAAGGAGGAGTCGCGGACGCGGGACGTACGTTACCGGAAACGGGCACAGGGTTTGTTGAAGATTCTTTGTTGCTTGTTTTTGGTCGTGCCGGGCAAGCACAGTCAGCACGTTCACGGAATACCGAAGTGCTTGCCGGGTGTTACGTGCTTTGGCTCGCAGCTAAGGCGAAACAATATTGAGGTTTTGTGAGTGAGGAGAAACAAAATGAAACAATTGTCGGCTCTAATTATCTTATTGGCGTTTTGCGCCAGCACAGCTCATGGCCTGACCATTATGCTGGTAAGCGACAGTGGACTCTGGCGCACGGGTTCAGCGACGCCCGAGTTTCCTAACGTAGATGGTGAGGCAAAATACAATGACACGGCGATGGTAGAGTTCCTCGAGGACCTCGGCTACACTGTGGATACGAGCGGAATGGCCGGGGCATACTGGGATAACACGCCTGTTAAATGGCCGGATGATCCGGCAAAAGTTGCGGCTTTGAATAGTGCCGACCTGATCATCATGAGTCGGTATGGCTCCAGCGGCAGGTACGACGGTGATCGGATGGCTTGGAATGAACTGACGGTGCCAATCCTGATGCAGAACGGCCACCTTGCCCGTGGGCAAGGCCACCCGACACTGGGAAGTTCTACCAAGTGGGGTTGGAACAACGCCACTAACGGGGCACAGAGCAACGTGCCAACGGATATGATTATCACCGAAGCTCATCCGTTTGTCGATGCGTTCACCAGCCCGATTACTCTTTTTGACTGGTCGACTGGTGTAGCCCAAAATCCAGTGCGTAACGCCTTGGGTGATTTTCCTGCTGGAGCCATAGTGGTCGGTACTTATGATGATACCGCGATGCTGGTCGACATCCCTGCAGGCACGGATTTCGACGCCCACTGTGGTACTACAGACTTTTACGGCGTGGCTGGCGGGCGTCGCGTCTACATGGGTCACTGGACCTATGACGGCAGTGGAGACTGGTCGTGGGCCTTGGACATCACCGACAGTTATAAAGCCCTGTTTGCCGAGGTGGTTGCTCAGACGATTCCCGAGCCGGCGACGATAGCTCTGCTTGGACTTGGTGGATTGGCTCTGCTTCGCAGAAGACGCTGATAGCCAACAAGTTAGACAATTAGACGGACGAATTTGCACAAATTCGGGGTTTATGCTGAATAGTCCCCGTTTTGTTGGCAGGGAATGGTTGCGCTTGGGCCCGGCTGGGCTCACGATGACGACCGACATGTAGTAGAATCTATGAGACATAACGTGTTCCGTGACAGACCTTGTGTTCACGTCCAGCCACAGCCACGCTTACAATATCTTGGTCACGGCCGTAGGCGAGACCATCGGCGGCCGGGTGACCGATAAGTCAACCAGTCCAATCTCGGTGAGACTTTCAGACAGTCTTGTCTTGCTGCAGCATTCTTCCATGACAAACCCCTTAGAAAGGGCCAACACAAAATCGGGTTCACGCCAGAAAATAACGCATGAAGAACATGGGCATCAGAGAAGGTCTCATTGCTCCAAAGTCAGTTTGGTAAAATCCGTAATGTGAACTGGGAAACGTATCGAGAGCATGCAAGGTTTTGGGCTATTGCCGAGACAGCTTCTACCGCTTCAAACAGCTCTATGAGACCGGCGGAGAAGAAGCGCTCAAGGAGATCAACCGAAAGAAACCAAATCTGAAGAATCGTATCGACCCAGAGCTTGAGACAAGGGTCGTGAGCTTGGCTTTTGAACAGCCTGCCTGGGGCCAGCTGCGTGTATCCAATCATCTTCGCACGGAAGGTATTTTCATCTGCCCAGGTGGTGTTCGCAGCGTTCGGCTGCGGCATGATTTGCACACATTTAAGCTGCGGCTGAAGGCCTTGGAAGCGAAGGTTGCCCAGGAAGGGGTAGTCCTGACAGAGAATCAGCTGGCGGCTCTGGAAAAGGCAAAACAGCAGAAAGAAGCTGAAGGCGAGATCGAGACCGAGCATCCAGGTTATCTTGGTGCCCAGGACACCTTCTATGTCGGCACCCTCAAAGGGGTCGGGCCAATCTATCAGCAGACTTTCATTGACACGTATTCGAAGGTGGCTTTTGCCAAGCTCTATGACCGTAAGAACGCTCTGGTGGCAGCAGATATTCTCAATGATAGGATCTTGCCGTTCTTTGAAGAGCACGATGTGCCGCTATTGCGGATCCTTACCGACCGCGGTACTGAATACTGCGGCAAACAGGAGCATCACGAGTATCAGTTATACCTTGGCATAGAGAACATTGACCACAGCAAGACCAAAGCCAGAAGTCCTCAGAGTAATGGTATCTGTGAGCGCTTTCACAAGACAGTGCTGGATGAGTTTTACACGGTAGCGTTTCGCAGAAAAATCTACAATAACTTTGACGATCTGCAGGCCGATCTGGATACTTGGCTCAAGTACTATAATCAAGAACGTGTCCACAGCGGCAAATACTGTTTTGGCAAAACACCAATGCAAACGTTTCTGGATTCGATGCCGTTGGTGAAAGAGAAAATGTTGAACAACAACGTACAGGCAGCTGTTGCCTGACTGTCAGATTAAGTGCTGTCCACTACACGTAAATCGTGAAATCTCAGGTCGACCAAGCAAGACTCTTTAAGCATCTTTTCGCATCCTTTCTGGCTGAAATCGCCATCTATGACAAGCCCATAACCCAATGCTAAAACCGTTGTTGCCACAAATGCCTCTTAAGCACCCTCGTTACGACATGTCAGCCACGCTTCGTAGTTCATGAGATGCGCTCCAGTCCCATCGTCGCCGACACTTGGAGCCATTGCCTCAGCTAGCACATGTTTGTAAGTTACGTTCGTAAGTCCTTGTAAAGTAAGGACTCAATTCTCGATTTGTCACTATGTTGGGATTCTCGAGCTCTCAAGGGCGGT
>Ga0209427_10008294_pt1 | contig 11701 bp, 9 predicted proteins | sample DeeMarSWOR136_30_FD_187465 | JGI IMG/M metagenome (GOLD analysis project Ga0209427, IMG submission 187465) | Marine sediment microbial communities from White Oak River estuary, North Carolina - WOR-1-36_30 (SPAdes) (version 2) | ecosystem: Environmental > Aquatic > Marine > Intertidal zone >... | reverse complement strand
TTTGTGAGAAGTGCCAAGATGAATGCTATAGGGGTAAGTGGGAATAGGTCTGAGGCTGTCTGCACCTCACTGATAAATGGGAAAGAGTAGGGGAACATGCAAAAGGAAAGACGCAGTGGTACGGACCGAAGGTCGGGAAATGATAGGCGTGTGGACAATAGGATTGACTATTTTTTTGAGGGACGTGAGAGAAGGAGTTGGAAAGAGCGAAGGCGGCCTGACGAACGGAGAGCCGGATGGATGAGGGGGAGCGATTGGGCTAGTAGTGTGAATTGCCTTCTTCAAGATTAGGATATCTAAGCGCTCCAATAGTATATTAAAGGCAGGGTTATACGGCCCTGCTTTTATAATCTCCGTATGGTTTCGAGAAAAAAATGTGTTTCTTTCCTTTTGAGATCTTTTTGCAATGGTCCTCCAGCATTTCTCTAGTATATTCAGCCAATGCAGATATTGAATTCACCTTACTGAAATCTATTTCGAGCGTAACCTTTTCAACATCTTCATCTGAAACAGAGAATATCACGGAAAGTTGTTTCAGTACTGAAGCGCAGAAGAGCTCAAAGACTTGCCGACCTTTGATACTGATTGCCTCACCTTCTGCTTCGTAATTTACATCCATTAGCTCAAGTTCATCAAATGACTTCTTAGGATCGAGCATGAACTCAACGCCTAGCTCATATTTTCTGCACACATCCCGTTCCGTTTGAGCTTCTTGCTGGTACTGACCATTGGGGTATATCATTACGCCCTTCTCTTTTCGGATTTGTTCCAAATCTGCTGGCAGCTGAACTTTTTTGCGAAGCTCCTCTATTTCCCTGTAGTCTTTCCTGTACTCGGGGCTTCTTCTCATAAACTCCCATCGATACTTGGCCCACTTGCGCTTGTCTTGATATTTCAAATAGAATTTCGTATCGTCCTTCATAAGTCCCGCCTCCTGTCGCGGTCCTGGTAATGGAGTCCGGGGAAAGCGATCCAGGAATATCGCCTTTCGGGGAGCTCACCCTATCCCCGGAAACTTGTCAGCTGGTTGCTACCATTCCCTCGTCGCAACGGCGTATTTATTCATAAATTATGCGTCTTTATCGCGCATCCCGTTGCTACCATTTTGCTACCATAATACGAAAAAAGAGGGTAAAAAGCCATGAATCAAAAAATAAACCACGGCCCCATTTTTTTATTGATTCTTGTATGTTGTTTTAGATAAGTAAGTGCACGTAGAGCCATTCAAGACACTCGTAATGAGGATGTCTGCGGTTCGACTCCGCACGGTGGCTCCAAAAGGCTGAAGTCTTGTTGTGCTCTAAATCCTGACCTGCGGACGACTCTCCCGAATAATGATCGCCGAATTTTCCTCGTCATCGTAAAAGTCAAAAGTGAAGGTCTTAAAAGCGTTAGGTTTCGATTACAGTCAGTCCTGTTGATTTTGTCTCTGAGCAGGATAACAAACAGATGCTTTTCTAGGAGGAAGTGTGGATGGTGGAAATACGCGATTATTTCTTATGCGATAGCTGTGCAAATAAAGACTTCAAATGCATTTACAATTTCTCTCTGCGTTTCCATGGGGTCAACTTTTCCGATGATCTCATTTATGACCAGCTGATCGACGAGGTGTATCAATGCACCAAGTGCAATAAGACCTTTACGAAAAAGCAAATAGAGGAAAGCTTGAATGAAATCAAGAAAAGACGAAAAAAGAGTCGTTAGGGTGATTCAGCCTTTCTTTCAAAAAATTGAAATCTGTATGAGCCCAACTCAATCGTGTCAAGGTCCTTTAAGGGCACGCTCTCCCTTACAATCTGCCCATTCACCTTTAGTTTTGTCCTCCCACCCGTGAAGGTGATGGTGTAGCCGGAAGGGCGCTTGCTGACGGTGGCAGCGGTTGCTCCCATAAACAGTCCTGAGAGCCTAACTTCCGAGTTGTCTGATTTACCGAGTCTGGTGAGCTTCTTCGTCAATTTGACTTCGCCTATTGCGGAATTGCCTATGCAGGATAATATGCCAACTGTCTTAGCCACCTTATCGGCCTGGGTTTCCTGTCTAGCCAACAGTTGCCGCTGTTTACCAGTATCCAGTATCATGGTCTTGTCGATGACGCCTTTATTCACCTGGGCGGTTTCAGCTGCCAAGAAAAGGAGGACGTGCTTTCCTATGATAATTCTATCCCTGTCTTTCAGCTTGTGGGATATGATTTTTTTTTCATTTACAAACGTACCGTTTGTACTCTGCAGATCAGTCAGGATGTAGTCGGAGTCTATTCTGTCGATCTTGGCATGACGTGCTGATACGGCGAGATTGTCGATTCGGATGGTATTGTCAGGCTTCCGACCAATGGTAATACTTTCATTGAAAAAAGGGAATTCCGTTTGTACCTGGTCGTTGAACATCAGAATAAGTTTGGCCATAATTGATATCCCTCTATTATATTTATATTTTCTTATCCCATTTATGTACAAGTCCAATTGAGCAAAAGTATGCTACTGAAATCCCCGTGCCGCTATCAGTCAGCGGTTTAGAAAAGTTTATCGCGAATTTTTCTCAATTCGGTATAATATAGAAAAATAATACCCAATCTGAATCTTGTTTCTTTCTCTTTGGTTTCTAGAACTATTGCGTGAATAAGTCTCCTATTTTTTGCACGGGACCGGATTTTTGTTTTTCAAGGCCTGTCAGGTATACTGAAACAACCGTCGTGTTGTCATGCGCACCTCTTGTAAGTGCCATATCTATGAATTTTCGGCATAAGGCCTCCGGATTGTCCTCCACTATCGCCACTTTTAGAATCTCATCATCAGATACCAAGTCTGTCAGACCATCACTACATAAGATGAACCGATCGTTACTAGAGGGTTCGATTTCATAGATTTCTACCTCTAAGTCATCTGAGGATCCTAGATTTCTTGTTAATACGTGTTTCAGTGGAGAATGCTCAGCCTCTTCATCTGTCATGATCCCCATTTCAACCTGCTCTGCAACAATTGAGTGATCTTTCGATAGTCGTTCAATTTGTCCGTTCCGTATCAAGTAAATTCGGCTGTCCCCGACATTGGCGGAGATGACCACTTCTGGCAAAACTGCCAGGACGGCAACGGTTGTTCCCATGCCATGGTATTGTGTGTTTGTGGAGGCCATCTCATGGATAACTCTGTTGGCCAACAGGATACCGCTGACTATGTAATTGCCGGTTCTGGACAGAGAGGGGTCAGAATTGCCAAAAAGCTCTTCCACTGGAGTGTCGGCTTCTGTCCATTTCCTATAAGTTCTATTGATTAGATCCACCGCTGTTCTGCTAGCCACCTCTCCTGCTAAATGTCCGCCCATGCCATCTGCGACGACAAAAAGCCCGAGTTTGATATCTGAAGAGAAACTGTCCTCGTTTCCATCTCGCCTAAGACCTACGTCGGTTAGGCCGGCTGCCTTGGTTAGGGCTGATCTCATATTCACCTCAAAGCGCGGTCTTGCGTTTGTCAAACGCTTATTTCATATTGTTCCAGATGGAAGTTTTTCTTGGGGATAATGGTAATTCGCTTATTTAATCTTTTTTCCAGGTCCATGATGGACTCCTGTTCGTCTTCTCTCAGAACCGTGTCGATCTGTGGGTTGACAAGCAAATAAACATTTCCCGTCTCTTCGCCGAACGAGCACTCTCTTTCCAATTCCCTAAATAATTCATAGCAGATCGTCTTCCTCGACTTAAGCCTTCCTCTACCTTCACAATAGAAGCATGGCTCGGTCAGCAACATGTTCAAGTTTGCACGCGTTCTTTTGCGTGTCATTTCTATGAGACCCAGATCTGACATGTGGAGGATAGTGGACTTCGCCTTATCGTTTTTTAGTGCATCCTTGAGGGCCGTGAAAACCCGTTCTCGACTTGCCCTCTTTTCCATGTCGATGAAGTCAATTACAATGAGGCCTCCTATGTTTCTGAAGCGCAGCTGATAGGCAATCTCTTTGACCGCCTCCAGGTTTGTTTTCAAAATAGTCTCTTCTAAATTCCTTCTGCCCACGTAGCTGCCGGTATTGACATCAATGGCAGTAAGGGCTTCGGTAACTTCTATTACAATATAGCCGCCTGATTTTAGCCAAATTTTGTTCTGTAAGGCGCGTGAGATCTCCATCTCAATGCCGAAAGCGTCGAAGATGGGTTCGGTTTCTTCGTACAACTGGGCAGAATATCTCAGCCTGGGTGCAAAAGCCAAAATGAACTCCATAATGCTATCGTATTCTTCTTGTGAGTCAATGATTAGACGATCCACTTCTCTCGTAAATAAATCTCGAACAGCCCTAAGAGATATTGATAGGTCTTTGTGCAGGAGACCAGGCGTTGCCCTCTTTTCCATCTTCGTTTGGATATTTGTCCAAAGCTTTACGAGGAAGTCCATTTCAGATTTTAATTTGTCTTTGGAGGAGTTTTCGCCGACCGTCCTCACGATGAAACCTAGATCCCCAGGCCTGATTTCTTGAATGATCTCTCTGAGCCTTTCTCTTTCCTCTTTATCCTCAATTCTTCGGGAGATGCCAATGTGATTAACGGTGGGCATGAGCACAAGATGCCGTCCGGGGATAGAGATGTGAGAAGTAAGTCGCGCTCCCTTGTTACCATGAGGTTCTTTGGCTACTTGTACCATAATGGCCTGTCCTTCGCGGAGCAGATCTTCTATCTGAAATGAGACGCCATGAAACGGAGCGACTTGTGGCGTGTCGGAATCATCGAGATCCGAATCTTCATTGGCTTTGTGGTTCTCTAGCATGAGTCTCTCAAGGTCAAGGAAGTCCTTGTAAACATCAGACACATACAGAAATGCGGTCCTGTCGAGCCCAACGTCGACAAAGGCGGCCTGCATACCAGGGAGAACCCTTACAACCTTTCCCTGATAAATATTTCCCATCAATTCCTGGCCTGTTTTTCTCTCGACATGAAGTTCCACCACGATGCCGTTCTCAACAAGGGCTACTCTGGTTTCGTGGGGTCTGGTGTTGATAATGAGTTCGCTGGACATGAGATTCGCTCTCGGGTAAATACCTTCAGGTGACAAAATTCAGGACTTGAAGCTGCCGCCGTGAAGTGTCTACTAGAGGTCAAGCGTTTTGAAAGTCACTAAATCTATGAGCCTGTGTCATTCAACCCCAACGCTAAAGACTGGCGTTCTTTGAAGCTTTGGCTTCAAGCAAGGACCTGCTTGGTCTTAAGTATCTTCATATTATTCATCTGGGCATCCTTTAAAGAGAACACGGTTTTGAGGATGTCAGCCAGTCTTGGGGCAGGCCCAGTCGTATGCTTGAGGGTCAGTTTTATCCCGTTGTGGGAAAAAAGATTCATAAATTCTACCATAGGTCTGACATTGATATGTCGCTCACCTTTCTTATTCACTTTGACAACAGGAAAATGAGTAGATTCGAGGAACGTTTCTACGTCACTGTTTTGCAGTGCTGTCCCATTCAAGGTCACTATGAAATGACTTTCCTTCAATCGTTTTCTGTTGTTATTCTGAGAAATTTGTTCTACCAACGTTAGAGCAATACCTGAAGGCAGTTGTTGATTGATGCGTTGTTTTAAAGAAGTATCATCAGTAACACCGGTTACTTCAAGTTCCAGGGTTTCTTGCATGCTCTCAATCCCGACCGGCAGTGCATTTGCGAACACTACTTTGGGCATCGGATGAAATCCCTTGGAGTAAACCAGATTCAATCCAGCTCTTTTGAAGGCTCTGACAAAGACGCGAATGAGTTCAAGGTGACTAAGGTACTTGGCAGGCCCGAGCTTTGTGAAAGTGAGGCGGAAGGAATTTGAGGGTAATGGAGTTGTCTCTTCAGGAGCCTCGCCAGCGCAGTGTGGAGCGTTCCAAGCCCTAAAAAGGACTGGATCAACAGTCTTGTGATCACACACACCACACTCAAGGCATTTTTCTCGACAGTCTGGTGTGCATTCACCTAGCTGCGCCCGGTTCCATTCTCTTCTAAGAAAATCCTTTCTCACCCCTGTACTGATATGATCCCATGGCAGGACTTCATCCAGGGCTCTTTCACGATGAAGATAAAAATAGGGGTCCACTCCTGTTCGCCTGAAGGCCTGCTCCCAAATCTCCATCTGGAAATGCTCCCCCCAAGCATCAAATTTCGCTCCAAGTTTCCATGCCTCAATGAGGACTCTAGTTAACCTCCTGTCACCTCTCGAGAAAATACCTTCTAACCAGCTCAATTCCGGTTGATTCCATTTGACCCGAATACGAGTTCTTTTGATTCCATTCTGGATCAACTGTAGTCGTCTTCGGCTTTCCTCAAGGGAAATCTGGGGTAACCACATAAATGGGGTATGCGATTTGGGCACAAAAGTGGAAATACTCACATTGAGCTTTGCTCGCATTCCATTCTTTCCAGCGAGATTTGCGATTTCCTTAGCAAGTCCGATGATATCGCGGAGGTCTTCGTCCGTTTCCAGGGGAAGCCCTATCATGAAATACAGTTTAATCAAATTCCACCCTGCACTATAAACTGCCCGGGCAGTTTCTAAAATGTCTTCTTGGCTCAATCCCTTGTTAATAATTCCCCTTAGACGATCGTTCCCCGCCTCTGGTGCTAAGGTGAAGCCTGTTTTTCGTACTCTCTTTATTTGTTGGATCAGGGCCTGGTCCAAACTGTCGATTCTTAACGAGGGAAGACTAAGCGCAATGCTTTTCTCAGCTTGTCTGTCCATAAGGACCCTAATCAGCGGGACAATAGAGCAGTAGTCCCCAGAACTCAGGGACAACAGAGAGAGTTCTTCGTAACCAGTATATCTGAGCACTCTTTCTGCTTTATCGAGGACGGATTCAGGGCTGCGTTCTCGTACGGGACGGTATATCATACCAGCCTGGCAAAACCGACATCCCCGGGTGCACCCACGACTAATCTCTATTACTGCACGGTCATGAACTAATTCGGTGAAAGGAACAACCGGCTGGTCCGGATAGGGGCATTTATCAATGTTGGGTAGAATGGCCTTTTCCACTGTCCGGTATTCGGGAAACAAAGGTTCGATGTGATCCACCAGCCCTTCAGAACTATAATGGATGGAAAAATTGGAGGGTACATAGACCCCCTTGTTAGCGGATAAAAGAGATAGCAGTTCTCTTCTGCTTTTCACTTCTCTTTTTTTTGCTTCACGGACCGTTTTGCATATCTCAAGTGCCACTTCTTCGCCATCGCCGACCACTATCAGGTCAAAAATTTCGGCAACAGGCTCCGGGTTAAAACAAGCTGGTCCTCCGGCAATGATAAGGGGACAACTATCTATTCTGTCCTTAGTGAGAAAAGGTATGCCAGAAAGATCGAGCATATTTAAAACATTACTGAATGAAAGCTCATGGGGCAGGCTAAAACCCACGATGTCGAAACTCTGAAGTGGTCGATTGGATTCCAGAGTAGTAGGAAGACGCCTTTTACGTCTTAGCTCCTGCTCAAGGTCTACCCAGGGAGAGAACACTCTCTCTGCAACCAGCCAATCCTGCCGGTTGAGAATATGGTAGAGGATCTTCAGCCCCAAGTGCGACATGCCCACCTCATAGACATCTGGAAAGACCAGCGCGATGGACACTTCTGTGAAGGCAGGATCCTTTCTTATGGCGTTAATCTCATTTCCGACATAGCGGCTCGGTCGGCTAATATCTGAAGACCACCAATGGTCTATTATCGACAAATTTGACATGTGTGTCTGAATCTCGGTAAATAACTAGGTGAAGTTCTTTTGAAGATAATTTTTCTCTAACTTGAACTCGGCAATACACGCATTTCATTGCTTAACCTGTGGCTTATACACGCACACAATATATTATTATATCATTCGGTTTTTTCTATCAACCCACTATACTGGCACTCAAGAAGGTTATATTCATTCATGTGCCAGACGGGCGGTAGGGAGCGATTACCAGGAATATTTGGGAGTAGAACGGGGTAAAGGCTATTGCTTTACCGCAAAGGCGAGATTGGTATTAAGATACTCACCTCGGCACCTCCTTCAGGATGGTTCCTTCCATAGACTTCACCTTGCAGCCCTTCTACTATACGTTTGACAATAGCCAATCCTAGGCCGGAGCCTTCTTCTTTGGTGGTGAAAAAGGGAGTAAAAGCCTGCGTTAAGACATTTTCATCGAAGCCATCCCCTGTATCCCGGACAGTGATTCTTACCTTTTTGTGGTCGGACCATAGTCCGCCGGATCCAAGGCTTGTCGCTACATAAAAAGAACCTCCCTTAGGCATCGCTTCGGTTGCATTCAAGAAAAGATTCCACAATACTTGTTTGATTTGTTCAGGGTCAGATTCCAGCGTTGCAGGATAGTGAAAATCTGTAAAAGCGTTCATCTTTCCATTCCAGTGCTGGCTGTTTCTAAAGAGCTCCAAGGATTCGAGGATTAACTGGTTCAAGTCAATTTCTTGGAAATTCGCCTTTTTCGGTCTCGCAAATAGTAAAAAGTCATTCAACAGACGGTTCAGTCGACCAATTTCCCTTGAAATAATATCCATTAAGCGTCTGTTGACATCATCTTCTCTCAGTCCGTCTTTCAACATCTGGATTGATCCGCTGATGGAAGCCAAAGGATTTCTCACCTCATGGGCGATTCCCGCCGCAAGCTCACCGACCAAGGCTAGACCTTCCACCTTCTTCATTTCTTCTTCGATCTGCATGATCTCTGTCACATCCTGAAAAACGAGTATATTGCCTTTTTGCTCTTCCCATGGAAGCCGGAGGGGAGAGATAGAAAGACGAAGATGGATTTGTTCGCCACTGGGCTTTAGATAGTGCAGGTCAAAAAATGGGGGGGCTTTCCTATCATTGCGTGGCGAAGGGGTTTGTCTACTTGGCAAGTAGTCCCTGAGGGAAGGGAGTGCCTCTTCTATTTTCTGCCCTGAAGTTTGCGTACCCTTGATCCCAAAGATTTCTTCGGCAGCCGGATTGAATAGGATAATCTTGTTTTGACCGTCTAGCGCAATGAGGCCTGAAGTGATACTGTTAATGATGCTTTCCTTTAGAACCTCCAAATTGTCAATATCTATTTGTTTGGCCTTGAGTTCGACGCGGCTTTTTCTTGCCTGTTCAGACAGATAACTGCTGAGATAGGCAACTAAATAGAAGCCCAAAATGTTTACCACAATCAGAAACAAGATGTAGGAACTCTGGTATTGCACTGAACTGGGTTCCGGGCTACCTAAGGGGTGGATGATACCATAGTAATGAAGGTCCAACAGGGCACCGTAGAGGACACTACTGCTTGACGCAATGACCAGGCCGCCTTTGCGGTAAATGATAATGCTCCCAACGATAATGTTTAGTGTATAGAGAAAGGAGAATATGCTTTCTATACCACCGGTCGCGTAGATTATTGCCGTCACAAATACAGTGTCCATTAAGAGCTGAACATACGCAAACCATATGAGATTCTTGGAATACTTAAAGATAATTGCATACACAAATGTTAGAAAGTAGATGGAAGAGATAAGCAGATAGTGGTAGGCATGGATGTACCCAAAATATGTTTGGGTCTCCTTAACCTGGATGAATATGGAAGCCCCTAAGAGAAGAGAGACAAAAAGAACCCTCAGGAGCATGAGGGCTTTGAGACGGCTTGAGAGCTCCGATTGGGGAATTTGCAGATTGGATTTAAACATATTGACGGGATTAGCCACCCATGGCTGCAGCCATCTGGAAGATGGGCAGATACATGGAAATGACCAGTCCACCGATGGAACCGCCGAGAAAAACCATGAGAAGAGGTTCTAGCATGGAGGTAAGGGTTTCAACTGCAGCATCCACTTCATCATCATAAAAATCGGCGATTTTGGAAAGCATAGCGTCAAGGGCGCCTGTCGCCTCACCGACGGAGATCATCTGGACGACCATACGAGGAAATATATCGGTCTCTGACAGGGGTTCAGCAATGGTTTGTCCTTCAGCAATACTGGCACGAACATCAACAATTACTTCTTCCAAAATAACGTTTCCCGAAGTCCTTGCTACAATTTCCAGCGCATCCAGAATAGGCACGCCACTGCTGATCATGGTTCCCAAGGTCCGAGTAAATCTGGCAATAGCGACTTTCTTGATTAAATCGCCAAATATGGGCAGTTTTAGTAATAGAGCGTCCGTTTGTCTTCTTCCTCTTGCTGTATCTCTGTATTTTTTGAAGGCGATGACAAATGCGATCAGGGCCCCTATGAGGTAGTGGATATTCCCTTTCACAAATTCACTCATATCCACAACCAATTGGGTAGGACCTGGAAGTGCGGATCCGAAGCTTGAAAACATTTCTTGGAAAACAGGGATCACAAAAATCAGGATTACAGTAATGACCAGGATGGCAATGGCAACGACAATGAGTGGATATGTCATGGCACTCTTGATACGTGATTTGAGCTTTTCTGTTTTTTCTATGTAGGCGGCAAGACGTTGCAGAATGGTGTCTAAGATACCTCCGACCTCGCCGGCAGCGACTAGATTCACAAAGAGGGCGTCAAAAACTTTGGGGTGTTTCTTCAAAGCTTCAGCAAGGCTGGAGCCGCCTTCCACATCTTTGGTGATCCTCTTGAGGACGTTTTGGAACGTCTTGTTCTCGCTCTGTTCGGAAAGAATCGTAAGGCCTTGCACAAGGGGAAGACCGGCATCAATCATGGTAGAGAACTGCCGAGTAAAGACAACGATATCTTTTGCCTTAATCTTGGGCTGCAGAAAGGCTACATTCTCGAAGAGATCCTTAGGTTTCGATTTTATCTTCTTAATGCTGAGGTTACGGCGCTTTAATTGAAGCTGAGCAATTTTCTCATCAGCAGCTTCCAGTTCACCTTTTAGGATTTTTCCTTTCCTCGTCTCCGCAACCCATTTATAAACTGGCATAATAGTCCTCCTAAAGCCTTCGTGACCAAGTAAGGAACCGGCCCTTTGATCAAATGATTCAGAAGCTACTTACTACAATTCTTATCGTTATGATAGTCTATATGCTTTAGAAGTTTTTGGCGCTCAAAAGACTCAAAAAGTGGTTTTGTTGAGAGGCGCTAAAAACCTTCCGCACGCTCATAGAGAAACGCCTTTGAGCCTCCTTGCCCAAAGGCGTTATTAAAACTACCTATGGGTAGCCCGGCGATCATGGCCTTTCGGCTTTAGACCCGTAGCTTTGCGTCACCGCCTTTCGGCGACTTTGCCCTTTCTGTAAGTATGTGATTTTAAGAAGAATCATAGGATAAACGTCGTAATTTGTCAACTATTTTTTAATAAATTAACTAAAATTTAAATAATTTATAAAGATATGGTAGTGAATAAACGATTATAGTACCATATGTTGTGCTTTACTGAGGAGCGCATCAAATAGAATAGTCTGCATCGGCCTTAATTGAGAGAGGTATCACAGGGTCATTCGTCCCTTAATGGTGAATTTGGAGGATATGAAATGCTTATACAGATCTGCTAGGCCATCCAACTCAGAGGCTTTTTTCATTTGATACGCCCGGGGCCTATAAGGTGATGTGCACCGGTAGATTCTCGATTATGTTTGGTGCAATTGAGTGATTTTTCAGATATTATCCTTGACAAGCCAATCGTGTTAAATGATAAAAGGTTGCGACAAAGAACTAGTTCAGTCGCGCCTCTCATGTGATTTCTACGACAGTCACCTTAGAAGTCTTGAGAGCGAATGGGCCGGTTAGAAGGACCAGTTCTTAAAAGGTCGGTTCAAAAAAA
>Ga0209427_10008293_pt1 | contig 11701 bp, 10 predicted proteins | sample DeeMarSWOR136_30_FD_187465 | JGI IMG/M metagenome (GOLD analysis project Ga0209427, IMG submission 187465) | Marine sediment microbial communities from White Oak River estuary, North Carolina - WOR-1-36_30 (SPAdes) (version 2) | ecosystem: Environmental > Aquatic > Marine > Intertidal zone >... | reverse complement strand
CTGGAAATCATCGTACTTCGTTGTCAGAACGGTGACACAGATGCCTTCGAAGAGTTGTTCGAGCGGTATCAGCCACGGCTGAAATATTATATCAGGCGACTTGATGCGACTGGTGACAATACCGATGATATGCTGCAGGATATCTGGCTGACTGTTTTCAGAAAGATACACAGGCTAAAAGATGCCCGGTCTTTTCCCGTCTGGCTGTACCGTATCGCCAGGAATAAAGTTTATGGAAGGTTCAGGCAGAAACAAAAATTTGTTCGGCTGCCCGAAGAAGAGCATCTTCCAAAACCCGGTAATGATGAGCCTGTCTTTACTGTTGAAGATGCCGAACGGCTGCATATAGCCCTGAATAATATCCAACCGTATCACAGGGAAGTCATTATATTGTATTTTCTCGAACGATTGTCGTATCAGGCGATTGCCGAAATCGTCGGCTGTAGTCTCGGGACAATCAAATCCCGAATATATTTTGCAAAAAAATCTCTTCGGAAAGAATTGGAGAGTAAAAATGGATAACAACGAAAACCTGAGCAATGAGCTTCTAAAGCAGGATGGTATTAGTCCTGTCGGAATTTCAGATACAGAACGAGCCAAATTCAAAGCAATGCTCGAAGCCGAAAGAAAAAGGGTCAAACGCCTAGCCTGGATTGTCCAGATTCCATTATGGCTTTTTACAATCTCTCTTTTGCTGCTGTGTGTCTCGGAGCGTTTGCTCGAAGCCCTGCACATTCCTTTTATTGCCGCATGGGCTGTGTTACTGCTGGTGGTATTGATTCTTGTTATTGTCAGACACCTTGTAACATTTAGTCTTTTAGCTCGTCTCAAATCAACGAGAGCAAGGTTGAGACGGCTGCAGAAGCTGATGCCCGGATACACTGATAACAGAAAACAGACCGGGATTGTTATCGTTGGGACAAAAGACGGCAAACCCATCATCAAATGGCCTGCCGTTATTTCACTCGGCATAGCGCTTTGGATTGTCACCGGATTAGCAGGTACTGGAATATACTATCTGCTTGCCGGGCGCTGGTCTCCTATTCTCATAATGTATTCCGGTTTAATGAGTATGGTGTTAGTGGGTGGGTGTATTTATCAGGGACTCAAAACACCTGTCGAGGAACTAACCAAATTAAAAGCAAGCCGGCCGAATATCTGGATGGCAATAGTCAAAAGCAAAATAGCAAAATTTGCCGCCACGGCGGTAATAATCATCGCTGTAGGTTTAATTGCTGTTTTCGTTCCCCGAGGCACAGGCGGGAAACCCGATATTAATAATGTTGTAAAATCACCTGTCGAAATGATGACAGCAATGGCGCTCGAACGTGCATTTCAGCGAGGAGGATTAGAAGCTGTTGAGGAACAATCCAGGAAGGCTTTCAGGCCGCTTGGATTAAAGCCGGAAAGCTCATCATTTGAGCAGATACTTGCAGAATTTAACGGCTATAGTAAAAGTTCGGAAAGGACAAGATTATGAAAACGATAAAAATTACAAGAATAAAAACGTCGATATTCACCGTTTTGCTACTACTTGCATTCGCCGGATCAGCCTTTGCATACCCGCCCGACAACGCGGCGGTGCTTTATTACAGGGCATTCACACTGTATGAATCCCCGGATGATATTGGTCCGATGCTGTGGGATTATTGGAAGGGCAATATCGAGTTGAACAAGAAAATAGAAGATCACTTGACCAAAAACCGCAGAGTAATAGATATTGTCCTTGATGCCGCCGGCATAGACCATTGCGACTGGGGACTGGACTACTCCCAGGGTACCGAAGTCCTGCTGCCCCCTCACCACAAGGCCAGAGAGATATTCGCCCTGCTGGCCGCCGAGGCGAAAATGCAGGCCGACAAAGGTGATTACAGAAAAGCACTTGGTCACTGCATTAGTATATACAGAATGGCGCGTCACCTGAATGAGCGTCCGATTATATGCTATCTTGTTGCTGTTGCAATTAACGCAGCGAACCACAATTGTATGTCCCGGATATTGTCAGATATGCCTCAGGATATAGAAACCCTGGTCTGGCTCAGAGACGAGGTTGAGGAGCTTGACAAGCAGCCTTTCTCAGTAGAACCTGCCCTTCACTGGAAGCGCCAAGCGGGAATCATCTCTATGTCTCCCGAGAAGATTGACGAAGTAGTACGTTCCGGCATTGAAGACGGGCCTTTCAAAGAAAAAATACTTAAAAATATTCTTGATGCTGATGAACAGTTTTTTGACGGAAACAAAGCCTACTGGAACGAATACATGACAGCCGTTCAGGCCACCTTCGACTTGCCGTATCCGCAAGCTTATTCAAAACTTAAACAGTTGGATGAAAAACCCTCGAAGGAACTTAGTAAAAATCCCGATGCAACCTTGACCGCCGCTTGTTCACCTGCATGGTTGAAAATTCACAACCTGTCAACGAGACTGGGAAGCCACAGCAATGCCGTTAAGACAGCTATTGAGATTTATATAATAAAGGCTAAGACAGGCAAGCTGCCCGGTGCTTTGCCCGCCGGCACACCGCCGGATTTATTCAGCGGAAAAGCCTTTGAATACGAGAAAACCAAGACCGGTTTCACCCTCCGATGCCGGGGTAGGGATTTGAGTAGAGATGAAATCCACGAATACGAATTCAAGGTTAAAAAGTGATATTTCCGTTTATCAGTAAAGGCCGGGCTTATTTGGCCCGGCCTTTTTTTCACACCTTAAATACTTAAATCTGAAAAATCTCCCTGAAAAGTCGCTGCGCATAAGCAGCCTTTTTCGTCTATAATAGTGACCGTTTGATAATGAAAATCGGGAAGTTTTTTGGAAAACAGGCACGAAACACTTTTGCAGTTGTTGGAAAAATCGGGAGCCACCTATTACAGGCTTCTTACCCGGCTGACACTGCGCGAAGACGTGGCTGAGGAACTAATGCAGGAATTGTTTATAAAACTCAGTAATACCAACGACCTCAATGACGTGAAAAATCTGAACGCCTACGCACGCAGGTCGGCTATAAATCTCGCTTTTGACTGGAGACGAAGCAGCAAGCACAACCATTTGGGTCTCGACCATCTGCAGGAACCGGCTTCGGACGACAATTCGCCCTTAACAAATATGCTCCAAGCAGAGCAGCTCGAAGAAGTTCTCGATTCGATTGAAAAACTAAACAAGACCTCTCGCGAGGTACTCGTTATGCGATACATTGAAGAACAAACAACCGAATACATTGCCGGGCAGTTGAATAAAACACCCCATCAGGTCCGTGCACTTTGCTCCAAAGCCCTTGGCGATGTTCGTGATAAACTTGGCTCGAATCACTCCAGCCTTTCCGAAAAGGAGACATAGAATGTCAAAGATTAACGAAAATGAAATTTTGAAGCGGTTGAAAATTCTCTCCCGGACAGAGCCGACTAAAGAAGCCACTGAACAAGCCATCAATAAAACTCGGTCCGCTCTTAATGAAACAAAAAACAGGCGGCAAAATTCGAGAACAAAAATATGGCCATCGATTTTCAAAAACAACCTAACCAAATTGGCCGCCGCCGCGGTTTTGCTGATTGCCGCCGGTTTTGCTGTCGGCTGGCTCACAACGCCCGCTCCGGACATGGAGAAATTACACGCCGCCCTGGAAGATTCCTTGAGAGCCTCTCTGACAGAGGAAATGGACCAGCGCTGGCAGAAAGCTTTTACAGCCTATTGCATCAAGTTTAAAGATGAGCTTCAACAACAGGTTCGCCGCGACCTGACCGAGTTTGCCTCACAGACCTTAGCTGCTTCCAACACTCTCACGGAGCAGCGTCTGATACAGCTCATTGAGCTAATCGAAGCCGCCCGCGAACGTGACCGTCTACAGGTTGCAGCAGCCCTTGAGGAAATAGAGCTCAACCGACTACAGGACAAGAACCAGTTTGGAAACAGCCTGGTGGCCCTCGCCGCCCGGACGAGTGAATTCCGCGACATGAAACCGAATTAACCTGATTTCGTTGTACCCAACCGGCCGGTTCGGTATTAAATATGGAAGTGAAAATCATCTTTAATGAAAGGAACAAAAAATGAAGACTCTAATAAGAACAATTATTGTGCTCGCCGTTTCCTGTTTAGCAATGGCATGTTACACCCTGGCTCAGGGAGGAGTCAACTCAGGATCATCAGTGGAGGCAGGTACGCAGCCGGTAATACCCAAACCATCAGAATCCACAGAACCTGTACCTCCTCCATCTTCAGTACAGGTCGTGTCTCCTGCTGCAGATGAATTCGCAGTTTTTGATGAGGTCGCCGTAGAGCCGGCTGTTGTTCCCGACACTCGCAGCCATTTCGTTAGTATGCTTGTCGGAGGAAAAAGCAGTAATATGCTCGTGATTCCAGACACAGAGATAAAAGCGGAAGAAGTTGCTGCTATTACGCAGGATATGCAGGTTATGTCACACATCTTCGACAAAATATTTCAGGGACCCCGCCTTATTGAAGGCATGTTTATGAATTACGGTGATTTTTTCGGCCGGGAAAGTCGCGCTACACAGGCCATTTATCTCCAGGGCTACGGGACACTCTTTCTGTTGGAAGTGGATTTTCCCTTCTCGCCTCCTCCCGAATCAACAGCAAAAGAAAAGGAGCCGGAAGAAACCGATTCGGTTTGGCAGCAGGCAAGGCAGGAAATATTTTACCCTTCACAATTTACAAAGGTCCATCCCTCAGAGGACAAATACGATGCAGAAAAAGTTAAGGAACTGAAAAGCAGGCTCATCAAATCGCTAAAACACGCCGCAAATATTCGAAATATCAAACCCGAAGAATGGATAATCCTCACGGTCAACGGAGCAGACCAAAAAGCCAGTGGGATTGTCACATACAAAATACATTCAAAAAACATGTCAAAGTCGATATCTTCAAGCAGAGGTACCGGCTTTGGAGGTGGTTATGGTGTCAGCAGCGGTGCCGGTGGAGGAGGTTACGGCGGCGGAGGCATGATGATAGGGTCTGGCCGGAAACAAGGCTCTCAAGGCTCTGTTATGACCATCCGCGCCAAGAAATCCGACGTAGATGACTATGCCGGCGGTAAGCTGGACCTCGAACAGTTTAAAGAAAAGGTGCAGATTTTAGTATACTAATTATCCGATCAAAGAATATTCTATAGTCCAAGAGGGTGTCATTCATTCATAGTGACACCCTGCTCTTTTCCGCTTGGCTGACACTGCCCGGCTTTTTTTGTGGTTTTTTCGCCCAAAAACACCCAAAATCAAAAAAATATAATTTCCTGTAAACAAAATCCAAGCCAAGGCCTCTATAATTGTGGATGTGCGAATTTTAGTACATTCGAGCTATGCATGGCTAAAGGTTTTTAAGGATTAGAAAAGTGCCACAGCTAAGTTTCAAAGAGTTAGTAAATGATTACAGTGCAGCGGTCATGAAAACGGCGATTCGGATATTACGCGACAGTCAAAAAGCCCAGGACGTTCACCAGGAAGTCTTTCTTGCAATCCTGCGACGATGGCACAAGTACAACGGCCAGACGAACTGGGGTGCATACCTCTACCGGGTAACGGTCCGAAAGGCAATGGAAATCGCCAAACGCGCAAGGACCGAACCCCCCGTGCAGGAGCAGGACTGTCCCGCCACAAAGGAAACTCCCGATGGACCGTTGAGAACAGCAGAACTGCAGCAAAAACTCACCACATGCCTTGCCGGATTTCCTAAACAACAGGCGGACGTATTCGTGCTGGCGAGAATCGAAGGTTTGAAATATGGAAAAATCGCAGAAATCCTGGAATGTTCCCAGGAAACTGTGAGGGTGCATCTGCACCGCGCACTGAAGCGACTGGCCCGCGAACTTGGCGACTACTTGGCTTGAAAGAACAGGTGAATTATGAATACGCACGAACAAATAAAAGAGCTTCTGACCGATTACGCCCTCCGGGAATTGTCGGAGCAGCAATCATCAGAGGTAAAAGAACACCTTGCCGACTGCCAGGAATGTCGAACCGAGCTGAAAAGACTCGAAGCGGTACTCCAATGCGCCGACTCCATGAGAGAACTTTCGGCCGACGAGCAGGTAATTGACTCAGCAAAAGAATCGCTCCTCGAAGCTGTGGCGAATGAGCAGATAAAACATACAACTCCCAGGCCCGCCATTCGCCTGGATTTAATCTGGAGCACTATCATGAAAAGTAGAATAACAAAACTGGCCGCCGCTGTGATAATAATAGCGGTGCTTGCCGGTCTGCCTTTCATCAAAAGAAAGGACAGTGGCATCGCCTTGGGTGATGTCTTTATCCGAGTTAATCAGACCAACGCTTATATGTACACTATGGAGATGAAAATAACAGGAAAGCTGCTGCCGACTCCGCAGGAGTCTAAAATTCGAGCTCTTGTCTCGGACAACTATGGAATGAAGTGGTATATGGACATGATCGATCCCAATACCGGCAAGACAACCAGCCAGGAAATTTATGTTCTTCCTGAGCAGAAGATGGTCCTTTCACTTATGCCCGAGACAAAGCAATACACCCGAATGCCGTTCGATGATGAAATGCTCGTCAGAATGAAGCAGCAGAACAACGACCCCAGGGCAATCATAATGCAATTCATGAAATGCGAGTACACCAGCTTAGACAAGGCCGTCATTGACGGCGTAGAGGTTCAGGGCTTCAGGACTACTGATCCTGACTTCATGGGTGCAATTGGCGGTGATACTACAAGTGTTGAGCTTACACTGTGGGTGGATGTCGAAAACTGGCTGCCCTTCCGCTCCGAGATGAACCTCAACTCTGGCGAGCAAATGCAGGTCACCGGCGCAACTTACGATTACCGCTGGAACGTCCCTGTACAGGCGAGTGAGTTTAACCCGGTTATACCGGATGATTACAAGCCCTTCTCGACCGATGGTTTGAAGGTTCCGGGTATGACAGAAGCAGATGCCATTGAAGGTCTGAGGCTGTTTGCTGAGATGACCGGCCGATTCCCAAAAAAGCTGAATATGATGGATGTTGCCCAGGAGATCGCCGCCTTCAACCAAATCCTGATGGAAGAGTTGAAGAAACTGGAGGAAGAGATGGGCGACACGACCGAGATGACGAAGGAAGAACTCCGCAACGCTATCATGAAGAAGTCCGAGTCTACGTTTCTAAAGAAAATGATGGAAAATATAGGCGATACGACCGAGATGTCAGAAGAAGAAACCCGCAACGCAATCATGAAAAAAACGATGGAGATAATGCGGCCGCTCCAGTCAATCGGCTTCTTCTACATGACCTTGGTCGCGGACAAAAAAGAACCTGTATATTACGGTGAATCCGTCGGCCCGGACGACGCTGACAAGGTCCTGTTAAAATGGAAGGAATCGGACGACCACCACCGCGTAATTTTCGGAGATTTGACCGCCGAAGACCTCACTGACGAACAGTGGAACGAGTTCGAAAAATAGCTGTCAAAACTAATCAATAAGATTGCAAATGCATTCAGGCCGGGCCTTTTGACCCGGCCTTTTTTACGTGCTTTTTGGCCTAATATCAGGTTTTTCAGCCCCTTGTGTTTATTTTTGGCAAAAAATCAACTTTTCGGGTAAAAAATATACTGTTGCCCTGTCCTACTAATAGACAATCGATTGTTCTGATATCAGAGAAACAAAGCATATATGATTGAAGACAGAATGCTCATATTCAAATGCAAACATGGCAGCCGGGCCGCTTTCCGACGCATCTATGAAAAGTACGAGAGTGATTTGCGAACATTGGCAGCCAACCTTTTAGACGACAAAGCCGCTGCTGAAGACATCGTTCAGGATGTGTTCCTCTCGCTCCTGAAAGTCGTGGATAAGCTTGAGCTAAGAAGCAGTCTGGCCGGTTATTTGAAAACTTGTGTTGCCAACAGGGCACGTGACTATCTGCGAAAAAGGCAACGACAAACTATTGCGGTTAATGACGCCGAACAAGTGATACCGGGTAATGATGGGCCGGTTCGGTTGGTCATACAGAGCGAAGAACTGCAAAAATTAGGTTTCGCCATGAGTCAAATTCCATATGAGCAAAGAGAGGTGATTGTCCTTCATCTGCAAGGACAGATGAAATTCAAGACGATAGCAAGGCTGCAGAACGTGTCAATTAAAACGGCCCATACTCGATATCGAGCTGGATTGGATGGATTGAAATTGATGTTAAACAGTGAGGTTCAAGAATGAAACCTGCAGAAAAAATCGAAAGATTAATCAAGAAGAGCCGCTATAAAGCAAGTCCCGAGACATACAACAAGGCTCTTGATAGCTTTTTGCAGGCGGTAGATGAGCACGAAAAACAGAAATCGGCCCTAACTGAGCCGAATATACGGAGAATAATTATGAAAAGTAGGATTACAAAACTTGCCGCCGCCGCGGTGATAATAATCGCGGTACTCGTTGTCATTCACAACATAGATAGAACCAGTGTTGCTCTTGCTGAGGTCCTCGAGAAGGTAAAGCAGGTACCGGTGTTCATGTACAAATTGAAGATGCAAGTCACCGGTGATATAGTACAGGGAAGACCTCTCGGTAATATGGATCAGGAAGCCACAATCATTATCTCGACGGACCTTGGTATGAAAATGGAAATGACAATGACCGATCCCAACAGTGGCGAGCAGACCATCCAGCAAATTTATCTCCTTACAGAACAAAAGGAGATGCTTATGATTATGCCTAAAGAGAAAAAATATGTCAGCATGGAAATCACCAATGATTTGCTTGACAGGATGAAGAAACAAAGCAACGACCCGCGGGAAATGATAAAGCAGATGTCAAACTACCCGTACACCAAGTTGGACCGGTCGGTGGTTGATGGTATAACGGTCGAAGGTTTTGAGACAACGGATCCCGCCGTTTACGGCGGCGCAATAGGAGATAGCATCAGGATACGCCTGTGGGTGGACATTCAAACCCGGTTGCCTGTCCTTGTAGAGATGGATATGGAATTTGGTGAAAAGATGAAGATAAAAGGCGAAATGTACGATTTTCAATGGAATATACAGGTTGATGAAAGCGAATTTGCTCCTGTCATACCGGAAGATTTCGAGCCATTGGCCGACGGCATGAAAATGCCGGAGATGACCGAAGAAGCGGCCATCGAGGGCCTTAGGCTCTTTAACGAATTCACCGGTAAGTATCCGGAAAACGTTAGTATCATGGCTATCATGCAACAGATAGATGAGCTCAGAAACAGTCAAAGCCCGGCTGCCGAGAAATTCCGAGAGAAGCTCAAAAATGCTAAATCGGAAGAAGAAAGAGTAGCTCTGATAATGGATATGGTACGGCCGATTCAGTCAATCGGTATGTTCTACATGTTGCTGGTGCAGGACAAAAAGGACCCCGCCTACTATGGCGACAAAGTTACGCCCGAATTTCCACACGCCGTCCTGATGCGCTGGAGGATGGAGGGCGGCAACTATCGGATTGTCTTCGGTGACTTGACAGTCGAAGATGTGACTGCCGATGAGCTGGCTGAGCTTGAAGCTGCACCTCTAAACAACAAGCCCACCGCCATCAGGCCCCAGCCGGCGGACGGTGCGTCTGTTGCATTCTTTGCCGACATGGAGCTGAGCTGGATGCCCGGTGCTTATGTAAACGAGCACAAAGTGTACTTCGGGACTGCGATGGACCAGATGACGCTGTTAGCCGAGGTAACCGATTCCTGCAGCGTCATGGCACCGGTTTTACAAAAGGCCACCACGTATTATTGGTATGTCGATGAAGTCCAGCCGGATGACACCATCGCAGCCGGGGACGTCTGGAGCTTCAACACAGGCAAACTCGTCGGCTACTGGAAACTTGATGACAATGCCGACGACAGCTCTGGCAGTGAAAATCATGGAACCATATATGGTGAGCCGAATCTGGTTACGGGCAAAGTAGGCGGTGCTATGCAGTTCGATGGGATTGACGACTCCGTCAGGACTGATTATGCGACCTACCTGCCCACATGGACCGTTGCGCTCTGGGTGAAAAGTCCCACCGCCCCCTCAACAGCGGCACCGAATGGACTGATTCACAGGGAGAAAAATTTCCAGATTAACTGGAACCATACTTCTGAAGATTTCCAGGGAGCGGCAGGTTTGCGCGTTGCAAATCAATGGTATGCCGCAAGCTTCGGGCAATTACAGGCCGACACATGGTATCACCTTACAGCCACATATGATGGAGAAAATCTCAAGGCATACACCAACGGTGTTCTAATCACAGATAATCCCGATCCTTCAGGACTGCCGGACAAGGAAACAGCGACCTTGAAGTTTGCAAGACATGCAAACTACGGGGACCATTTCAAGGGCACTATTGATGATGTTCTTCTTTACAGTTACGACCTTACTGCCGATGAGGTGGCGGCAATCTACTCAGAAACGAAAGAGGAAAAATAATCTTTATATAATTTACGGGTGCCGTTTGTCCATAATGACACCCTCCCCTTTAAGGCCGGGCTTCTTGACTCGGCCTTTTTTATGTCCTTTTACTAAAAAATCGCTAAAATTTCAGAAAGCCGAACTTTTTTTGTAAATTTAGTGCCTCTCGTTTGTCTTTATAGCGGTACCGGATTTAGGAGCATCTATTGAGCGATCGTTCAGACAAAGACTTAGTTGTTGCCTGCTGTGCAGGAGACAAAGACGCTTATGGGCTCCTTATCAGAAAGCATTATAAGCACGTTTTTTTGATTTGTTTGGGTATTCTCGGAAACACCCATGATGCTGAAGACATTGCCCAGGATGCAATCCTTAAGAGCTACGTACGAATAGGGACGTTACGAGATGCCTCACAGTTTGGCCCATGGATTGCAAGGATTGCCAAAAGTCTGTGTATAAATTTAATCCGCAGAAAAAAGTACGCTAAGAAAGTCGTGGCCGAAAGAATGATAGATGCAAACCAGAGTGTCAATGAAAACGACAACCTGCAGCAGGCTATAGCACAATTACCACAGGAAATCAGGGCCCCGCTTGTAATGTACTACTTTGATAGCCAGAGTGTCAAAACAGTAGCAGAGAGGCTGGAGATGCCCACCTCAAGCGTATATCTAAAACTTCGGACCGCTATCACGGAATTACACAACCTGTTAGCTAAGCAGGGAGATACAAAATGAGCAGGTCTTGTGAAAAAATGAAGGATAAAATTGCGGACTACGTGCTTGGAATTTTAAGCAAAAAAGAACGCGATACTCTGGCAGAACATATCAGTAGCTGTGCCGATTGTGAAAAATATGCTCAGGCACTTCAAAACGAAAACCGTTCACTCCTGCAATTGGGTGAGAAATTACAAGCAGACATGCCAACTCGTCAGGACAAAGTAATAGAAGCCCTAAATCGTTATTCACCAACAACACGAACCAAAGTGCTTTCAATAGGGAGAATTATTATGAAAAGTTCAATTACAAAACTGGCCGCTGCGGCGGTAATTATTATAGCCATACTGGCAGGTCTTCCATTCATTACAACAAATCCACAGGGCATCGCCTTGGCCGATGTCCTTGAGAAAATTGAGCAGACCCGCGCTTATATGTACACGGTGGAAATGAAAGTTACAGGAAGCATGCTTCCGTCTACGCAGGAGCAGATAGAGACCACTATCGTATCGGACGATTATGGCAGGAAATCGTATTTGGAACTAACCGAACCCAATACCGGCAAGACAACGACCCAAGAGTCATATATTCTCCCGGAGCAAAAGATGATCGTTACAATTATGCTGGAGAAGAAACAATACAAC
>Ga0209427_10008292_pt1 | contig 11701 bp, 6 predicted proteins | sample DeeMarSWOR136_30_FD_187465 | JGI IMG/M metagenome (GOLD analysis project Ga0209427, IMG submission 187465) | Marine sediment microbial communities from White Oak River estuary, North Carolina - WOR-1-36_30 (SPAdes) (version 2) | ecosystem: Environmental > Aquatic > Marine > Intertidal zone >... | reverse complement strand
ATCTTAAACCATGTGAATTGTTTAAGAGCGGAAAATTTTTAGATATGAAATAGAAATCCTATTTTTTTTATTTTATTTTTCCTTATTGTCCTATATCATGTTAAAAGAAAATAAGGAACAATCTGACAGTGTGAAACCTATTAATGTTATTTCCTTTGAGGTTACATTCGATAATCCGATTAAGGATGTGCATACTGCAATGGCTCCTCTATCAAGTTGTGGATGGATTCAGACGACCGAGGGAGTTGTATTAATCGATACGCTATTAGCTAAACGTTGGGCTATTCAAGTTAAAGAAAGAATTAAAGATAAGATTAAATACGTAATTTATACACATGGTCATATGGATCATATGCTTGCGGCTCCAGTTTTTATGGATGATAATCCAGAGGTTATCGCAAGTAGATATTTACCTGATCGACTGGATAAATATCAGATGCTCGCTCCCTATAAAGCTAGAAAAGATGCTCAACAATTCAACTTCCCTGAAGTTATCCCAAAACTAGATCTGGTTTATCCCACGAAAGTTTTTCTTGGTGATATGACTATTTCATTAGGAGATAAGACTTTTGAACTTCACACAGCTCGAGCTGAAACTGATGATGCTCTATGGGTATATGTTCCTGAACTTGATGCTGCGTTCATAGGAGATTTGATGATTGGGAGTTTCCCTAATATAGGCAATCCATGGAAACCAACTCGATTTGCTTTAGATTGGGCAAAGGAATTAGAAAGAGTAAGGGAATTAAAACCGAAATACATATTTTATAATGGTGCTGGAACCTTTATAGAAGGTGAAAATGCTATGAGAGCTTTAAGTGATCATATTGAAGTCATTCGTGCTCTACACGACCAAGTAGTTGATCATATTAACAAAGGAACTCATATAACTGAAATGATCCACAAGGTAAAAATACCTGAACACTTAAAAAAAAGTCAATATCTTCAAGCAACTTATTCACGACCAGAATTTTTTGTATTTAACGTTTACAGATGGTATCATGGTTATTTCGATGAAAATATTACTCACCTTTTACCTAGACCAGAGAAGGAAGTCATGAGTGAAATCTACAATTTAATAGGAGACTCTAAAAAAATATTAAAGAGAGCAGAAGAACTATTAGAACAAGATCAGGCACAATTAGCACTGCAAATCTTAGATGTCTTAATTCAAGCAGATCCTGAAAATATTGAAGCACGAAAGATGAGAGTTAAACTCCTTGAAAAGATTGGGAAAGATGATTACTGCTTAATGTCTCGAAACGCCTGGGTTTACTTTATGAATAAAGATAAAGAATTTATTAAATCGAAAGAGAAATAATACATTAAGATTAAATTTATAAAAATGAGGTAAAAAAATGATTGTTGATGTACATTATCACCTAAGCCCTTATCAAATAAAGTATGAAAATGTATTAGAGCGTATGGGAGAACCATCTAGACTGGCTAAGGTGGCTGGGATAAAAATCGATAAGGAAACTTTAGCTCTTAGAGCCGCTGAAAGATATCCTGACATGACAGGAAAAAAATTGATTAAATGGATGGATGATGCTGGAATTGATTTTACATGCATAAATACAGTGGATAATAAAGATAATGAGGTAATGACAGAGCAAATCGCCATGACACTTAATAAAAGTATAGCAGATATAGCAAATAAATATCCCGATCGTTTAATGGCTTTTGCAGGTATCGACCCAAGGAGAGAGAATGCATTAGATATGTTGAAGCAATGTTTTGAAGAGTTTGGTATGAAAGGGTTGAAATATCACTGTGATAGTGGATATGATCCAAATAGCCCTGAATCTATCAAAATTTTGAAATACTTGGAACAAAAAGGAGGAATTTTACTAACCCACACGGGTCCGTTAGGCCCTCCTGCCAAATGTAAATATACCGAACCACTTCTTCTTTCAGAAACATCAAATAAACTCCCCAATCTAAAGATTATCGCAGCTCATATGGGTAGTCCACCCAGATGGAGGGAATGGGCAGCACTTGCAGCTTTTTATCCGAATTTATATGGGGATATGGCAATGTGGCAAGCCTACGCATTTGGTAAATATGAATTATTCTGTAGAGAATTAAGGGATTTAATAGACTATGCAGGATTGGAGAAAGTAATGTTCGCATCAGATGGGCCTGTATATGATATAGTTATTCCGACCAAGGATTACATTCAACTAATTAAAAACCTTCCAAAGAACGCACCTAAAGGAATTAAATTCACTGAAGAGGAAGTCGAGGCTATTCTAGGTAATAACGCCGTAAAACTTCTGGGAATTTCAGAAAGGTGACAGATTAATATATTTTCATTTTAATCTTTTATAATTTAAAATTTTATTCAACCATTTTTAAATCTATTCCATGACTTTCCGGTATATAGAATATTACAAGTGGAATTATCGGAAACATAAAACATGTCAAAATAAGTGCCATTGTCTTGATTCCCAGCAATGGAAACAAAGGAGCTGTTGCAATACCCAAAACTAATCCTATTATTCTCATTAATAAAACTAATTTATCCAGCAGATTAGTTGACAATTTCTATATTTTAGATCTTATGTGTTAAGTTTTTTTGACATAAATGAATTAAAATCATTAACTTAAGATAACATTAATATTTTCCCTTATTGTTGTAAAACTAACGAATTAAAAAAATATAGATTTAATATTATCTGGTGATCACTGTAAAACCAATTAACAAATTTAAAACTTATAAGTTTGATGCAGCACCTTTTTTCTTTTTTATTGATATTTTCCCTCCGGACTATTCTAACGTAAATAAACCAAATTTGGCTAATCTAATCAATTCTATTGGAACAAACCCGATTATGCCTTTACCAATGAGAGTTGATCGAGTATTCAATGGAGAAAGATCAGTTTTAATAAGACCTAAAGAACCAGTTTCATTCCCTATAACTGAAGATCTAACTGCAATAATTGATCCACTTCAATTTCTTAAATTTGGATTTGAGAAATTGATATATTATACTGAAGTGCGTTCTCGTGAAAAATTCTTTTTATCTCTTTCCCTGGAACGAGTATCAAAATGGTGGCAATTTACTAAATATCTTTACGCCAGTCTTTCCACTTTAGAAGATGACTTCTCTGCGTTTTTAAGAGCTTATATGCACACCATAATTAGGGCAAAAATAATAGGAGGTGATCTAATTGAAGCTGCTAATGATTACTGCCAAATATTATCAGACCTTTGTAGAAAACGATTAGAACAGAACTCTATCATCACTCAAGTAGAAGGAAAACAAGAAAATGTGAAAATGTATAGAGAAAAAGAGGCCACATATTATAGAAAGTTTAAGAAATCAAAAGAAGTGGAATATCACCCTGAGCTAATAGATATTGAAATTTGTGATCTCTCTAAAATAGGTTTTAGTTTGGAAAATAATGATCGAACCAGTATAATAAAAACACTAAAGAATAGTATAATAAAATACATCCCACTTCTATTTTATGATGATTTACTTGAGTGTATGCTTCAAAATAAAAAAAGACTTGAAAATGGTGGCAATGATCTAATAGATCCTTCTTTTCTTTTAGAGAGTGGTGTTATAATTACAAAAAATGCAGAAGATCTTGAGACCATCAATATGGAGAATTATTCGTGGTGGAATAATTTTGATAATATTAAGTTTGAGGCATTTTTAGAATCTATTAAAAAAATTCAAGGGGACTATATAAGATCTTTAGTGCCCGAAGAATACAAATCATGGAAAAGAAGAATCTGATCTACTAAATAATAATTTAGCTTCTATAATTAAAAATTAGCTTTATTGTTTAAATATATTTAACTCATTAATAAACAATCTTAAAATACAAAATTGCTTATTTATGTTTTAAGAATGGATGAGAAGCTTATAACAATTTTGTAAATGTTGTACAAGAACGAAAGACCAGCAATTTTAATGTTTCAAGATGGTCGTTATTTTAAAGGCATAGGATTCGGAGCGTCAAAACAGGTTACTGGAGAACTTGTTTTTAATACAATGACAGGAGCAGGATATAACGAAACTTTAACAGATCCCTCTTATCAAGGGCAAATAGTAACCATGACTCACCCCCTAGTAGGAAATTATGGAGTTCCTCCCTGGGAGAAAGATAAGTACGGTATTTTTAGACATTTTGAATCAGATTCCATAAAAGTTACTGGATTTATAGTTAATGAATGCTGTAAACAACCTAGTCATTATAAGAGTGTAAAAACATTAGATGATTTCCTTCGTGATGAAGATGTACCTGGAATTGAGTGGGTAGATACTAGAGCAATAACAAAAATTCTAAGAGAGGAGGGAGTTCAAGTAGGTTTACTCTCTGTATTTAACCCGGGTGAAGAACCTAATATTGAACAATTAAAAGAAGATGTTAAAAGAGCGGAAGATCCAAATTTAAGACATTTAGTTAGTGAAGTATCGACAAACAGTATTCAAACCTATTCCCCACCAAATCCAAAAGGAAGAGTGGTGGTGTTAGATTGCGGTGTAAAACTTAATATATTAAGAAATTTCTTGGCTAGAAAACTCGAAATTATTTTAGTACCATATAATTATGATTATGAGAAAATAATGAGCTATAATCCCAATGGTGTATTTATTTCAAATGGTCCTGGAGATCCTGATATGTGTATAAATGCGATTGAAGTTTGTAAACAATTAATTCATAACAATATCCCAACTTTTGGTATTTGTTTAGGTAATCAAATTTTGGGAATAGCAGCTGGTGGATACAAATATAAATTGAAATATGGACATAGAGGAGGCAATAAGACTGTAATAAATGTTAATACGAATCGATGCTATATTACCTCACAAAATCATGGTTTTTGCGTAAAAGACTTTGAAAAGAATGGGTTTAAAGAATATCTAAAAAATATAGATGATGAAACCAATGAAGGCCTATTACATGAAAGTAAACCAATTTTTGCAGTCCAGTTTCACCCCGAAGCATGTCCAGGACCCTTAGATTCGTTATATTTATTTGATAAATTTATAGAGCTAATGGAGTTATAATAAAATGCCCTTAGATAAATCTATAAGAAAGGCATTAGTCTTAGGTTCTGGAGGGATCCGTATTGGTCAAGCAGGAGAATTTGATTATAGCGGATCTCAAGTTCTAAAAGCTTTAAAAGAAGAGGGAATTGAAACAGTCTTAATAAACCCTAATATAGCAACAATTCAAACTGATCCTCAGTTATCCGATCGTGTTTATTTATTACCTATAAATGTTAAATATGTAGAGGAAGTTATTAAAAAGGAGAAGCCTGATGGAATTTTATTATCTTTTGGAGGTCAAACAGCTTTAAATGTAGGTGTTGAGTTAAATGAAGCTGGAATAATAGAAGAATATAAACTAAAAGTGCTAGGAACTCCAATAGAAGCAATAGAAGCAACAGAAGACCGAGATCTATTCGTTAAAGCAATGGAACGGTCGAATGTTAAAGTATGTAAAAGTCAAGCAGTAAATTCATATCCAGAAGCATTGAAAGCGGTTAAAGAGATTGGATTTCCGTGTATGATACGAGTTGCCTATACATTAGGGGGGAGAGGATCCGGTATTGTCAACAATATGAAAGAATTTGAAAGAATGACCAAAAAAGGTTTAGCTCAATCAAGAATTAACCAGATTTTAATAGAGGAGAGTATTTGGGGCTGGAAAGAAATCGAGTATGAAGTTGTAAGAGATTCTGAGGATAATTGTTTTATTAACTGTAATATGGAGAATTTTGACCCAGTAGGACTCCACACGGGAGAATCACTTGTTGTTAGTCCTAGCCAAACACTCACTAATGAAGAATACCAAATGCTTCGATCTGCATCTATAAGAGTTATAAGGAATCTTGGAATCATAGGAGAATGTAATATTCAATATGGATTAGATCCGTCTTCAAAAGAATTTCGTGCAATAGAAGTAAATGCTCGACTTTCAAGATCATCAGCATTAGCATCTAAAGCAACAGGATATCCTTTAGCATATATAGCAGCAAAACTCGCTATAGGATATACATTACCTGAGCTAAAAAATAAAATTACCGGAATTACAACAGCTTGTTTCGAGCCAGCATTAGATTATTTAGTCCTAAAAATTCCAAGATGGGATCTTACAAAGTTTAAACGAGTCGATAGAACTATTGGAAGTCAAATGAAAAGTGTTGGAGAAGTGATGGCAATAGGAAGAACTTTCGAAGAAGTTCTACAGAAAGCCATTCGAATGCTAGATATAGGTATGAAGGGTTTTGTGGCAAATGATCTACAACCTATTGAAGATATCAACGAATTGAAGTATGCTCTAAGAAATCCCACAGATTTACGAGTTTTTAGAATTGCTGAAGCAATAAAGAGAGGAATCCCTTTAGATGAAATTTATAGATGTTCCCGAGTTGATAAATGGTTTTTATATAAAATGAAAAATATTATTGATATTGAAGGAAGTCTCGAGCATCTCGATTTATTAGAAACTTCAGATGCAGAAAAAGGTTACTGGTTAGAAAGAGCTAAGAGATTTGGATTCTCAGATGGACAGATTGGTAAGATAATGGGTGTTGATACAATTTTTATTAGGCAATTAAGAAAAAGGTTAGGAATTCATCCATATGTTAAAAGAATTGACACATTAGCGGCCGAATGGCCAGCGGTGACTAATTATTTATACCTTACTTATAGCGCATCTGAACATGACATAGATTTCGAAAAAGAAAATGGTTCAAATTTAAATAAAGTAATAGTATTAGGTTCAGGAACATATCGTATTGGCGCTTCAGTAGAGTTTGATTGGGGATCTGTTAATTGTTTATGGGGAATAAAGAAATTGGGAGTAGATCAAGCTATAATGATTAATTATAATCCAGAGACTGTTTCTACTGACTATGACGTTAGCGATAAACTCTATTTCGAGGAAATCTCAGGAGAAAGAGTGCTTGATATATGTGAACTCGAAAAAGCTATGGGAATTGTAGTATCTGCAGGAGGACAGATAGCAAATAATTTAGCAGCAAAGATTTCAAAATACTCAGAATTTTTCAGAAAAACTAATCTGAAAATACTTGGTACTCATGGAACAAGAATAGATATGGCAGAAGATAGAAGTAAATTCAGTGCTTTATTAGATCAACTAAATATAAAACAACCTGAATGGAATGCTTTAACCAATAAAGAAGAAGCTTTAAATTTTGCTAGAAAAGTTGGTTATCCAGTTTTAGTTAGACCTTCATATGTATTAAGTGGTGCGGCAATGAGAGTTTCTTATGATGAAGAAACACTCAGAGATACTCTTGATCTTGCTGCATCTGTTTCGAGTGAATATCCTGTAGTAATAACTAAGTTCTTTACTGATGCTAGAGAAATTGAATGTGATGGTATTTGCGATGGTGATAGTGTACTAATAGGAGCAGTTGTCGAGCATATAGAAAATGCTGGCATTCACAGTGGGGATGCAACGATGTCAATCGGTTTTTATACTATTTCAGACGATGTAATTAAGAAAATTGAGGATTATACCAAAAAAATTGCTGTTGCGTTAAAAATCCAAGGACCCTTTAATGTTCAATATATGGTTAAAAATGAGGAAGTTTATGTAATTGAGTGTAATTTACGTAGTTCAAGATCTATGCCCTATGTCTCTAAAACTCGAGGAATAAACTTGATGAGATTAGCAGCAGAAGTAATAATGGGTAATAAAATCCCAAAAAGACTTTTAAATCTCCCTTATGGAAATTATGTTGGAATTAAAGCTCCAATGTTCTCTTTTATGAGATTAGATAAGGCAGATTTCCGACTCGGGGTTGAAATGGCATCAACGGGTGAAATCGGGATTATTGGGGAGGATTTTCAGGATGCTTTAATAAAAGCGTTAGAGGCTACAGAAATGTATATTCCCATTGAAGGGGGAAATATTTTAATTTCTGTAGGGGGAGATGAATTAAAAAATCAAATGATTCCACTTGCTAAAAAATTGAAAAGTCTAGGCTTTAACATATTTGCTACAGAAGATACAGCTATTGCCTTAAAATCAAATGGCATTGAAGCAGTAAAATTATATAAAGTTCATGAATATGGAAAAGAACCCAACATAATGGCGTGCTTACAAGAAGGTCATATAGATATGGTAATTAATATTCCAATGCCTACGACTGTTGAAGAAAAATTTAGAATCATCATTGAAGATGAATATAAAATTCGAAGAATGGCTGTTGATTATAATATTCCTGTAATAATTAATTTGCAACTTGCGAAAGCTGTAATAGATGCGATTGAAAATGTTAGGGTAAAGAAAGTCGAAATCAAATCTTTAAATGAGTATCATAAGACTTTAAAAGAAGTATATTGGTAAATAATTAATAAATAAAATAAAAAAAAAGTTATTTAAATTTCTTTCTGTATCGTAAAAGCAGACCAATGGCAGCAATCATTATTATCGGTAATATTACATAAAGATTCATACCAGGTATTTCTTCTGCTGGTGTTTCTATTTCTTTTGTGATTGTTACCTCGTCAAAGAATATCCGCCCCATTGAATTACTTACATAAAAACGTATTGTGTGGGATCCGCTAGTTAATTTATCCCACTCTACTTCTTCAAAGGTACCAGTGAGTCCTGGGAAAGTAATATTAGTAACTCCGTTGTCAAGTGTATACCATCTTGTATCTATATCGGTACCAACTATAGTAATGCTGAAATCGGGTGCATCTGTTCCGTATGAATCTATCGAGTTTGGTTCATTAATGGTAATTAATAAATCTTCACCATCATCATATATGGGGAAATTATCCACACTTCCAGAAGCACCATCAATTAAATAAGGAGTATCTCCAATACCATCATCATCTGTATCAGTACCAATATAATCATCCCAAGCATTACCAATTATTCCATTATCCCATGTATTTAAGGTACCATTATCTTCTGCATTAACTAGGTTCCCAATAAATTCATTTTGGAATACTTTATTCTGGGTTGAGAATTCGTCCAAACCTACACCAAAGTGATCATGATTATAGATTTGATTGAACATAATACTGTTATTGAAGCATGGATAGAACATACTAACCATGAATATTCCATAATCATTATTTGATAAATAGTTATTATTTATTATCGTATCATATGTACCTTGTAATCCTATACCCACAAAGCTATTATCGCAGATATCATTTTGCTCAATTGTCATATTCCAACTGAAGCCCGTAACAATCCCGCCTAGATTATTCATCATTATATTGCCAAACGCGTAATTATCAAATGAAAATCCCAAAATTAATCCACTTTCACAATTTGAAATGTCATTATTCAAAATATTGCTATGATTACTATACATTAAGGATATTCCTTCTCCACCGGTTATTGAATTCGAAATAATGGTATTACTTATTGTATGATTATTACTATAATTCAGTGAAATACCAGCTGAAGGATTATCATAGCAACTAATGTTATCCAAAATAGAATTATTCACATTATTTAATTTCAATCCGTATTCAGCACCATTATTGATCGTACAGTTCTTTATTTTGAAAAATACACTAGAATTATGTATCTCAATTCCGTTAGTTATTCCTTCACCATCAATTACTATATCTTCGATTAAATAGGGATCACCCCACGTTCCTGATCCACTACACCAGTCATTTTCATCAGCAGTTTTACTCCAATTATATTCAGGGAGGGTATCATCAATATATATTGAGAATGGGGTGGGCAATTCACTCCAATAACAAGGATAGAAATAATTGTAGGTCAACCCATTGCTTGGATATCCTTTTAATTCATAGTCTGGACCACTTACCCATGCATCGTAGTTTTTACCAACATATCCGAAAGCCCATGGTCGGAGATCTTCAACAACGTATCTTTGTAGTTCTGCGTAAATCAATTTTCTTGCAGTTTGATCAGTTTCTTCGCTTCCTGTTAAGATTAAAGCTTCCAAATAAGGATCGTTGATTTGTGCGAGGTTATAAGTACTTGTATTTGACATTAAATAATTCACATAGTTGTTTGGATCATTATAATCAGGCATCCATCCGAGCCAGAATAAAGATAAATGATTATAACCCGGTTGACCATATAGATAATCCACGTATTGATCCCATTCTAAGCCGTTATCATTTACAGTAATACCAATGTTATCCAAGTTATTTTCTAGTAATGTAAAGAAATCTGTTCTTACTTGGTTACCTAAGTTATAAGTATAGTTGACTGTTAGGAAATTAGCTGACTGCCATTGTGAATCTAACCACGCCATGCTCCCATGACCCATGCTGACCATATATTCTCTTGCTTTCGTAAGGTTATAGATAGGAACATCAAATGAATCATTTGCATACATAATACCATTGGGAATTGGTGATTTTAGTCTAAGTGCTTCGTCTTCAAGTATGTTAGTGATCAGATAATCATAGTCAATGGCATAGGATATTGCGTTTCTCCAATTATTGTTATAAAGTCGGTTATTCATCCCAAGACATTGGATTATTGTACTGGAACCAGCCTCGAAGAGTGTAACATCTGGATCTGCTTCCATCTCGTCATAATATGATAGATGAGGTGCATCTAAAATGTCTACAACTCCATCTAGTAGGGCAATATTTCTGACATTTGAATCTTGAATAATAATATATGTTAAATTAGCAACTGCTCCTGGTCCTCTCCAGTAATTATCATTTCTTAAGAAACTTAGTTCTATATCAGGAACATAATAGTCAAATATCCATGGACCAGTTCCAGATACATTTGAAGATGTTACTCCCGCCATACCTGCTGCAATATAATCATCAGAAGGAGTTATCTCGGGATCCAAAATCATTGACGCAGTAAAGGTCAATAATGGCAACCAAATGCCACATGGCCTGTTTAACACAAATTTTACTAAATATTCATTAATAATTTCTGTCCGATTAAGAATAGGAGTACCGTCAGGCCATTTATATAAAGACTCAATGATTGATGTACCTAAAATTGTATCCATGGGTCCCTGTGCCCCGGTTAAATTTGTTAAGTATAACAATCTATCAAACGTGAATTTAACCGCTGTGGCATTAAATTTAGTACCAGAATGGAAATAAACATTTTGTCGAAGATTTACTGTGAAGTTATTACCACTCCACGAACCAAAATCAGTCGCAAGCCTAGGGATAAGAGCGAGTTCCGGATCACTCAAATTGTATGCATATAATCCTTCCCAAATTTGATAGGCATAGTCAAATGATGCACTATCCCACATATATTGGGGATCAGCATCAATAGGACCACTCCCAGTTCCAAAATTTATTTCATTAGGAGGAGGAGGAATAGGACCACCACTGATTTTAGATTGCTCAGAAACCTGAGTCTTCTCATCACTTTGATGATTATAATTGAAAAGTATATTGCTATATAAGATTAGAAATATTAAACTAGCTATTATAATTTTTTTTTTATTCATAAATTTTCACATTAGATTAGTGCTAATTTATAATATAGATCACTTTCCTTAATAAATTTTAAATGTATACTTTTCCTAATTAGAAAAAAAGCTGAAAGATAATTCTTTTGATTTAATATGATTAAGGAGCAAAGTCTCGGTTCTTCTAACTATTTTTACATTTCTTCAAGTAAAACTCAAGACAAATTATTATAACAACTAATCTATCATTAATAGAAAGCTTGAAAAATCCTTAAAAATATAATACTATTTATTATAGCATCCGAAAAA
>Ga0209427_10008291_pt1 | contig 11702 bp, 8 predicted proteins | sample DeeMarSWOR136_30_FD_187465 | JGI IMG/M metagenome (GOLD analysis project Ga0209427, IMG submission 187465) | Marine sediment microbial communities from White Oak River estuary, North Carolina - WOR-1-36_30 (SPAdes) (version 2) | ecosystem: Environmental > Aquatic > Marine > Intertidal zone >... | reverse complement strand
CTTGGCAAGGACCCGGCCAGCACCACGGTGAAGCACCGGCCGGTTGATCCCGTGGCGCATGCCCGGTTCGCGGCCGCGATCAAGGCCATACCGCCTGAAAAGCGCTAACGGACAGGATCGAGAACGGACAGATAAGCAACACGCACGCGACGCAAGAAGAAATGAAGCCGAAGGTTGCTGTTGCTGCCAGTCTTCCTGATTGTGGATTGCGTCACGCTGGCAGCTAACTACCGTGCGCGTTCGCACCGAGCGGAATACCCGCCAATGTGGCGGTGCCGGATTCCCCGGGCGAGGGCACAGCGATATTCGCAGCAGCATTCAATCCCGCGTGAAACACGCTATCCCGTCTGGCGTCAGCGCCTGACGCCGCAGCGCCGATATTTCCCTGCTCTTCGTTCATCTCGTTCGCTTGATTGTTGTCAAAGCGGTTGTGAGACAGGCAGGCATACCATTGTCATGTGACGGGCCAGCGGGCCACGGTGGTGCGCCCGGCACTTCGCGCCGCGGCGCAGCGTATCCGCTGGCGACAGGAGGTTGGCAGAATCCCGGAGGTGAAACCATGACACGCATAGTACGTGCAGCAGGATGGATCCTTGTCGGCATGGCCTTGATGGGTGTCATCGTCTGGTTCGCAATGCCATCGATGATGCTGGTCAAGCACAAGAGTCCCCGGAGTTACGACGATACGGTCGCGGCCCTGAGCGAGGCCTTGACCAAGAAACCCGACTGGCGAGTGCTGACGGTCAACGACTACCAGAAGACCACCGCCACCTTTGGCGCCATTGAGAAGGTTGCCAGCATGAGCATCTGCAATCCACGCTATGCCTCGAAGATCCTCGCGCAGGAAGCGAACCGCGGGGTGACGGCATTCATGCCGCTGGCGATCGGGGTTTACGAAGACAAGAAGGGCCAGGTGTATGTCTCTCAACTCAATATCGGGCTATTGGGCATGATGTTTGGCGGCACGATTGCCGATGTGATGGGGACCGCGGGCCAGGACCTTAATGCGGTCGTGGCATCGGTCATTGCGAAATAGGGCCTTGCGAGGACAATCGGGCTTACCGGCCCGGGCTATTAGCCGGCGCCGCAATCTTTTGGCGACGCAATAGAAATCTGCGCAAACGGCAGAGATTCACCCTTCGAGGCGGTGCGCGGTCGCTATAGAACACGCGGCATGGTCGGGCAGCCGCTGATGTTCGCCACACTCAGGTAATGCACGCTGAACAGCCGAGCCGGGTCGGTCCAGACCCGGCACGGGCGAAAACCCGCATCGCGCGCGAGCGCGTGAAACTGCTCGATCGAGTACTTGTAGGAATTCTCGGTGTGAATCGTCTCGCCGCGCGCGAAGGCAAAGCGCTTGCCAAGCACGCGGATCTCCTGCGGCCGGCGGCTGACCAGATGCATCTCGATGCGTCCCAGGTCGGCATCGTAGAAGGCGCGATGCTCGAAGCCGTCGGCATCCAGCGTCGCGCCGAGCTCGGTGCAGATGCGTTGCAGAAGATTCAGGTTAAAGGCGGCTGTAATGCCCTGGCTGTCGTTATAGGCGGCGTGCAGGATCTGCGGGTCCTTCCTGAGATCGGCGCCGATCAGCAGTCCGCCGCCCGGATGCACCATGCGCCGCAGTCGCTGCAACAATGCCAGTGCCTCGCGCGGTTCGAAGTTGCCGATGGTGGAGCCAGGGAAGAATACGATTCGTCGCCCGTTTCCGCCGAAGTCCGGCAAGTCGATGTCATCGGTGAAGTCGGCGCAGACCGCATGGGCTTCGAGCCGCGGGTAGTCATGCGCCAGGCGTTGCACCGATTCCTGCAGGAACTCGTGCGAGATATCGATGCCGACGTAGTGGCGCGGGCGCAAGGATTCGAGCAACAGGCGGATCTTGCGACTGGCGCCACTGCCGAGCTCGATCAGCGTGCAGTCTTCCCCGGCGAGCGCGGCGACCTCGGCGGCGCAGGATTCCAGAATGCCCATCTCGGTGCGCGTCGGGTAGTACTCCGGCAGGTCGCAGATCGCATCGAAAAGACGCGAGCCACGCTCGTCGTAGAAGAACTTGGGCGGAATGCGTCGTGGCCGGCGGGCCAGGCCCTGCAGCACCGCCTCGCCCAGCGTTTGCAGCGATGGCACTTCGCCGTGCAGACGGACAGCCGGCCTGTTCATGCGTCGCGCGCCAGGCGAACGCCGCTGAGCTGCCAGCGGTCCACCGGGTAGAAGAAGTTGCGATAACTGGCGCGGATATGGTTCGCCGGCGTGACGCAGGAGCCGCCGCGCAGGACGAATTGATTCGCCATGAATTTGCCGTTGTACTCGCCGAGCGCGCCGGCGGCGGTGCGGTATCCGGGGTAGGGCGAGTAGGCGCTTTGCGTCCATTCCCAGACATCGCCGAACATCTGCGCCGGTGACTCGCTGGCGGCGGGGACCGGATGCAAATAGCCCGCTTCACGCAGGTTGCCGGTCAGCGGTTGCCGGCTGGCAAGCGCTTCCCACTCGGCCTCGGTGGGCAGGCGCGCACCGGCCCAGCGCGCATAGGCGTCGGCTTCATAAAGGCTGATGTGACAGACCGGTTCGTGCTCGTTCACGGGGCGCAGGCCACCAAGCGTGTACACCCACCAGCGCCCGTCGCGTTGTTCCCAATAGAGCGGCGCCTGCCAGTGGCGCCCGGTGGCAGCGTGCCAGCCATCGGAGAGCCAGAACTCCGGCCGGCGATAGCCACCGGCCTGCATGAATTCGAGGTACTCGCCGTTGGTGACGAGGCGCGAGGCGACGGCGTGCGGCGTCAGCAGCACGCGATGCCGGGGACCTTCGTTGTCGAAGGCGAATCCGCTTCCGTCGTGACCAATCGACTGTTCGCCGCCTGGCTGCGCGAGCCACGCCAGCGGCACGCCAGCACCGGCGGAGGCCGGCGGCAGGTCATCGCGGTAGGCGGGCTTGAGTGGATTGATCGCCAGGTTGTACTTGATGTCGGTGAGGAACAGCTCCTGGTGCTGCTCCTCATGGTGACAGCCGAGCTCCGTGCGCGCTGCGATCACCGGCCAGTGTTCATCCTCGGCCGTGGTGAGCAGCGCTGTCATTGCCCCATCCACATGCGCGCGGTAGCGGAAAACCTCCTCGATGGTGGGACGCGACAACAATCCGCGCTGCGGGCGCGGGAACGGCGAACCCACCTGGTTGTAATAGGAGTTGAACAGATGGCCGAACTGCGGATGAAACTCGCGATAGCCCGGCAGGAACGGCTTGAGCAGGAAAGTCTCGAAGAACCAGCTGGTGTGGGCGAGGTGCCACTTGGCCGGGCTCACCTCGGGCATCGCCTGCAGGCCGTAGTCGTCCGGCGCAAGCGGTCGGGCGAGCGCCTCGCTCGTGCGCCGCACTTTCGTGTAGCGCTCTGCCGCACTACCGCGCAGCGAAGTGTCTCGCTTCGCTGCCTCGCGGTCCTGGACCGCAATGCGGGTTGGCGTCATGTCGCCGCTCCGTGGTGACCGGGCACCAGATTGAACCACAACCGTTGCTCAAGTCCAAAACCGATTGCTCTTCGCCGTACGCAAAGTACGGAAATCAAACTGTCATCTCATGCCGATCCCGGCGATTCACCAGAATCGCGAGGTCGTCGGGTTACGTAGAAGCGAAAAGCAAACTGCAGCGAACTGGCCGGACGGCCTAGATGGGCAGCTTAAGCACGCCGGTCAGCGGCCAGCGCACCGCCGCTGCCACCACCAGCGCCACGCCCACCGAAACGGTGATCGAGAACAGTGCGTTGCGCCGGCCGATGGTCTTGAGCATCACCGCGAAGGTCGACACGCAGGGAATATAGAACGTGAGAAACACCAGGAAGGTCACGATCTGCACGGTGTTAAGCTGCGCGCCGACGTCGAAGCCGCCGAGCGCCTGGTAAATCATCAGCAGCGAAAGCTCCTTGCGCAGCACGCCGAACAGAATCGGCACCCCCAGCACGATCGGCAGCCCCAGCCACCAGACCGTCACTGGCATCAACAGCGTGTTGATCACCTTATCGGCGCCGACGTGCGTGAGCAGCGCCAGCACCACGCTGCCGGCGACGAGCAGCGGCGTGACGATGGTCAGGATGTCGTTGGTGCGCGCCCAGGTCTGGCCAACAAGGGTGCGCCACTTCGGCAATGCGTAGGCCGGGATCTCCAGCACCTGGCCGGGCGCGCTGCCATGCAGGTGGCGCGCCAGCCATTGGCCGCCGAGCGAGATTACCACCACCGTCAGCATGAAGATCCCGAACACGCCGAGCCCGCCGAGGTACTTGCCGGCAATCGCGAGGATCACGGCGGAGCGTGCCGAGCACGGCACGAAGGTGATGAGGACCGACGCGATCACGCGCTCGCGCCCGGAGGTGGTGCGACTCACGGCCGAGATTGCCGGCACGTTGCAGCCCAGGCCAAGAAGAAACGGCAGCGCCACCGCGCCGTGCAGCCCGAGGTGGTGAAACCCGCGGTCGACCACGAATGCGATGCGCTGCATGATGCCGGTCTCCTCGAGCGCCACCAGCAGCAGCACGAGCGGAATCATGTACGGCACCACGATCCCGACCAGCCCGATCAGGCCGTCGACCACGGCGCGCCCGATCACGCCGACGGTGTCGGTCGGCTGCCAGCCGGAAGCCCAGTCGACCAGTTTCGCGGACGTCATCGAGTCGATCGCGGTACTGACTTCGAACACCACGAACAGCACCGCGGCGAACACCGCCAGGCTGCCGATCAGGCCCCAGCGCGGATGCAGGAACAACTCGTCCAGCCAGAAGCGCCAACCGTGGCCCACATAGGGCGCGCCGGTACGGCTCACGGCCTCGGCCAGTGATGCCGCCTGATGATGGCGATCGGCGTGCAATTCCTCCGCCAGCGGCCGCGGCAGGGTCTTCTCCGCCTGCGCGCGCAGGCGCTGCAGCTGCGGCACTTCGCCGCCGAAATGCTCGCTCAGTTCGTGGCGGAAATAGGCGTCGTCGGCCGCCGCCATCGCCAGCAGCACCGCGTGCGGCATGCCAAACGCCTGGTGAATCTCGGGATGATCAAGCGCGGCGCTGAGCGGTGCGAGCACCTTCGTCAGGTGCGGACTCGGCGCCGGCGGTTGCGGGCGAGTGCGCTTGCGCACGGCGGCGAGCGCGGCGGTAAAAAGCTCCATGATGCCCTGGCCCATCACCACCGTGGTCGGTACCACCGGGATGCCGAGTCGTCTGCTGAGCTGGCGATGATTGAGGTGCAGGCCCTTGCGCGCAGCGTCGTCCATCATGTTGAGCGCGATCACCATCGGCAGGCCGAGCTGGCTCAGTTCGAGCGTGAATTCCAGATGGCGCTCGAGCGCCGTGGCGTCCATCACCTGGACGATCACATCCGGCGGCGCGAACGGCGCTGGCGGTCCGCCCGGCTCGTGCGCCGCAATCGGCGGGCGCTCGTCGCCCCACAGCAGGTATTGCAGGGTCACGCGCTCTTCTCGCGCCAGACCGTGCAGCGAGGAAATGCTCGGCAGATCCACCAGGCGCACCTGGTCGATGCCGATCTGCACCGCGCACTCTCCGTAGGCGCGGTGCGTGCCCGCGAGCTCGCCGGTTTCCACCGCGGTGCTCGCCACGGTATTGAACAGCGTGCTCTTGCCGCTATTGGGCAGGCCGACCAGCGCAACGCGCACCGGCCGCCCGCCGCGGCTGACCGCGCGTTTCAGCGGGGCGGCAGCGGTCTTTGCTGGTTTGCTCATGATCGGCGAAGTGTAGCGCGGCCGGATCGGGCACGCTCACTTCCTGAGCCCGGCCGGCGAAACGATGACCCCGGCACGAAAATTCCGCACGCGCCCGCGGTAAATCGCTACACTCTCCCCCATGAAATACGATGTGGTCGACGCCCGGGTCGTGCCGGAAGGGCGCATGGAGTTGTTGTCGCGGGTGGAAGTGAGCAAGCTGCTCGATACCAGCCGCGGCGGGCTCTACCAGCTGTTTCGCAACTGTTCGCTCGCGGTGCTCAATACCGGAAACGAGCTCGATGATGGCAAGGAGCTGCTCGAGCGTTACCGCTCGTTCGACATCCGCGTGGTGCCGGAGGAGCGCGGCATCCAGCTGGAAGTGAAGGGCGCGCCGGCCACCGCCTTTGTCGACGGGCAGATGATCAAGGGCATTGGCGAGCACCTGTTCGCGGTGCTGCGCGACGTGGTGTACGTGAGCGACGAGATCAAGGGCAACCCGGCCATCGATCTCGAGTCCTCGGCCGGCATCACCAACGCGGTGTTCCACATCCTGCGCAACGCCAACATCCTGCGCCCGCTCACCGACCCGAAGCTGGTGGTGTGCTGGGGCGGGCATTCCATCTCGCGTAGCGAATACGATTACACCAAGCTGGTCGGCTACCAGCTCGGCCTGCGCGGCCTCGACATCTGCACCGGCTGCGGGCCGGGCGCCATGAAGGGCCCCATGAAGGGCGCCACCATCGGCCACGCCAAGCAGCGCATCCGTGGCGGCCAGTACCTCGGCATTTCCGAGCCCGGCATCATCGCGGCCGAATCGCCCAACCCGATCGTCAATGACCTCGTCATCATGCCGGACATCGAAAAGCGCCTCGAGGCGTTCGTGCGCACCGGCCATGCGTTCGTGATCTTTCCGGGCGGCGTCGGCACCGCGGAGGAATTCCTGTACGTGCTCGGCGTCTTGCTGCATCCCGACAACGCCGGCATCCCGTTCCCGCTCATCCTCACCGGCCCGGCCGAGGCGAAGGATTACTTTGCGGAGATCGACAGCTTCGTGGCCGCCACCCTCGGGCCGCAGGCGCGCAAGCTCTACCAGATCATCGTCAACGATCCGGTGGCGGTGGCGCGCGCGGTCCAGACCGGCGTCGAGCAGGTGGCGCAGTTTCGCACCGGGCGCGGCGATGCCTATTACTTCAACTGGGCGCTCACCGTGGACCGCGAGTTCCAGGCGCCATTTGCCGCCACCCACGCCAACATGCGCAACCTCAATCTCGGCAAGGATCAGGACCGCCACCAGCTCGCCGCCAACCTGCGCCGCGCCTTCTCCGGCGTGGTGGCCGGCAACGTCAAGGACGAAGGCATCCGCGCCGTCGAGCAGCATGGCGATTTCGAGATTCGCGGGGATGCCGGCGTGCTCAACCCGCTCGATTCGCTGCTCGGCTCGTTCGTCGCCCAGCAGCGCATGAAGCTGCCCGGCAAGACCTACAAGCCCTGTTACCGCATCATTAAATAGGCGGGAACTCGGCCTGTTTTAGGGGGTCAATCACTGCACTCCTTATTAATCGGCCCGCCCCCGCAACGGCAGGGCAGAAAAGGGTAGAATCGCGCCCCGCCCTGGTAGGGGGCGAGGGCCTCAGGCGTTTCCTGGCAGCCCGCAATTTAACGGTTAAATTCCCGCGCGAGACCGTGCGCCGAAACCATCGGCACCGCGCCGTATTACCTGGCGGTCGGTGCTGACTGCCAAATGACTGGAACAAAGTTGTGATCACGATAGCCAATCTCACCATGCAGTTCGGGCCCAAGCCGCTGTTCGAGAACGTCTCGGTCAAGTTCGGCAACGGCAATCGTTACGGGCTGATCGGCGCCAACGGCTGCGGCAAGTCGACGCTGATGAAGATCCTCGGCGGCGATCTGGAACCGACCGCGGGTAACGTCTCGGTCGACGCCAACGAGCGGCTCGGCAAGCTGCGCCAGGACCAGTTCGCCTACGAGCATTTCACGGTGCTCGACACCGTCATCATGGGCCACGCCGAGCTGTGGCGCGTGAAGCAGGAGCGTGATCGCATCTACGGCCTCGCCGAAATGAGCGAGGAAGACGGCATCAAGGTGGCCGATCTCGAACACCGCTTTGCCGAGCTCGATGGCTACACCGCCGAGGCGCGCGCCGGGGAATTGCTGCTCGGTGTCGGCATCCCGCTCGAGCAGCACACCGGCCCGATGAGCGCCGTGGCGCCGGGCTGGAAGCTGCGCGTGCTGCTGGCGCAGGCGCTGTTCGCGGACCCGGACATCCTGCTGCTCGATGAGCCGACCAACCATCTCGACATCAACACCATCCGCTGGCTGGAAGACGTGCTGAACGCGCGCGCCAGCACCATGATCATCATCTCCCACGACCGCCACTTCCTGAACGGCGTGTGCACGCACATGGCCGACCTCGATTACGGCGAGTTGCGCGTGTACCCCGGCAACTACGACGAATACATGACCGCCGCCACCCTGGCGCGCAACCAGCTGCTGGCCGACAACGCCAAGAAGGCGGCCAAGGTCGCGGAACTGCAGACCTTCGTCAGCCGTTTCTCCGCCAACGCCTCCAAGGCCAAGCAGGCCACTTCTCGCGCGCGGCAGATCGAGAAGATTGAGTTGGCCGAGGTCAAGCCCTCGAGCCGCCAGAATCCGTTTTTGCGTTTCGATCAGTCCAAGCAGCTTTATCGCCTCGTGCTGGAAGCGAAGCGCCTTACCCAGGGCTTCGGTGAGACCAAACTGTTTCGCGACTTCAGCCTCACGACCGAGGTCGGTGCGCGCATTGCCATCATCGGGCCAAACGGCATCGGCAAGACCACGCTGCTGCGCACCCTGGCGGGCGAGCTCGCGCCGCAGAGCGGCACGCTGAAGTGGTCGGAGAACGCCAATGTCGGCTACTTCGCGCAGGACCACGCCGCCGACTTCGCCACCGAGCGCACCGTGCTCGAGTGGATGATGCAGTGGAAGAAACCGAACGACGACGAACAAGCCATCCGCGCCGTGCTCGGCCGGCTGCTGTTCTCGCAGGACGAGATCGGCAAGTCGGTCAAGGCACTGTCCGGCGGCGAGCAGGGCCGCATGCTGTTCGGCAAGCTCATGCTGCAGCAGCCCAACGTGCTGCTGATGGACGAGCCCACCAACCATCTCGACATGGAATCGATCGAGTCGCTCAACACCGCGCTGGAGAAATACCCCGGCACGCTGATCTTCGTCAGCCACGATCGGGAGTTCGTCTCGTCGCTCGCGACGCGCATCATCGACATGACCCCGCAGGGCATCAAGGACTTCGGCGGCACCTATGAGGAGTACCTGGAAAGCCAGCAACAGCAGGCAGTCCAGGCGAAAGGGCGCGTACAACGGGCCCGCTAGCCGGCGCCGCGCGCCGTACCGGGCAGCGCTCTCCGGATCAGTTGGTGCTGCCCACCCGCCATGGCATCCTGCGCAGTGAGGGCGTCATGACCGATTTTGTTATCAGGGTGGAGTGCTACGCCGGGCACCGCGGCGAGGAAGAGCCACGCCGGTTCTGGATCGGCGAGCGCGAGGTGGGGGTGGAAGAAGTCCTCGATCGTTGGCTCGCCCCGGAACATCGCTATTTCAAGCTGCGTGGCGACGACGGCGCTACCTATATAGTGCGTCACGACAGCGGCCACGACCGCTGGGAGCTCACGCTCTTCGAGCAGGACCCGAGCGCCCGGCACAGCTAGCCCTGGCAAGAGTCCCGGCCATGCCCGCCAAGCCCCATGAATCCGCAAGCGTCGCGCCTCGCACCCGGCGCTGGCGCCAGACCGCGCTGTTCTTCAGCATCGTGCTCGGCTACGCCGGCATGCAGGTGTATGCGGTGCTGGCGGGCTACAACAGTCTCCAGCTCGCGGCCTGGTCGCTGCCGCCGCTGTTTGCCTGGGTCGGGCTCATGACCTTCTTCCCGTTCCTGCTCTGGCGGCTCGAGCGCACCGGTTTTCACCGGCTCGCCACCGCCGGCGCCTGGCTCGGCTACGGCTGGATGGGCGTGGTGTTCCTGTTCTTCTGGATCGCGCTCGCGCTGGATGGCGTCGGCCTGCTCGCCAACAGCACCGGCATTGGCGCCCTGAGCAATACAGCCTCGTTCATGCTGGCGCTGGCCATTACCCTGGCGGTGGCTGGCTATGGCGTGTTCGCCGCCACGCGCCCGCGCATCGAGCGCGTATCCATCACCTCGCCCAAGCTGCCGGCCGGGCGCGCGCCGCTTCGCATCGCGTTCGTGTCCGATGTGCATCTCGGCGCGCTGGTTGGCATGCGCGCGCTGCGCCGCGTGCTCACGCGGCTCGAAAAACTCGACGCCGATGTGATCGTTTCGGCCGGCGACCTGGTGGACGGCCAGGCCGATCGCCTCGGCCGGCTGGTGCCGCTGCTCGCCGCACTGCGCCCGCGGCTTGGCAAGTTCGCGGTGCTCGGCAACCACGAGTGCTATGTCGGGCTCGAACACGCGCTCGATTTTCACCAGCGCGCCGGCTTCACGGTGTTGCGCGGCACCGCCGTGGATGTCACGCCCGAGCTCAGCATCGCCGGCGTCGATGACCCCGCCGCCGGGAGTTTCCAGCACACGGCGTATCTCGATGAGCGCGCCACGCTTGCTGCCATTGCCCCGCAGCGCTTCTCGATCCTGCTCAAGCACCAGCCGGTGGTGCTGCCGGATGGCGAGCCACGCGCCGACCTGCAGCTCTCCGGGCACGTGCACCAGGGCCAGATCTTTCCGTTCAATTTCCTGGTGAAGTTGGTCTACGCGCGGCCCACGGGCCTGAGTGCATTGTCCGGCGGCGGTGAGCTGTACGTGAGTCGCGGCACCGGCACCTGGGGCCCGCCGATGCGCGTGCTCGCGCCGCCCGAGATCACGCTGATCGAGATCGCACCCCAGCGCTAGCCGATGGTCCCGACAATCTCGGCCAGCGAGCTGGCCGGGCGGACGTTCTCGGCCACGTCGCGGCCGAGCAGCTTGCTGATGTGGCTGGTGGAAAACATCCCGACCACGCTGTGCGTACCCTTGTCCTTGTTGATCTTCACCACCAGCGCGTGCTGGCGCTCGAGCGCGCGCAGGGTCTCGACGATATCGCCGACCTGCGCCTGGCGCAGGCGCGCAATGTCGATTACCTGAATCTCGGGCTGCGCCCGCATGATGGTCGCCACGGTGATAGCCGAGCGCGGCACGCGGCTTTGCTGGGTGATCATGATCGGCCGCTCGCCCATGATGTCCTTGGCGGTGATGAGGCCGATGATCCGCTCCAGGTTGTCGACCACGAATAGCAGCCGCACCCCGGCCGTCTTCATTTTCTTCAGTGCCTCATCGATCGGCACATCGGCGCCGGTAGTAACCGGAATCACGCTCTTGAAGTCGGTCATCACCGAGAGCGCGGGACTATCGAGGTGCACGAGCTCGATCGGCTTGCTGACCCCGTCGAAAGTCGAATTGGGCTGCAAAGTAAGACCGGGCAGTACGCTGAACGGATGATTCATCATGAGCCTCCTTTTCGGGCTGATCGGCTCTCGGCCCCCTATGCTACGCCCCCAAGCCGCGAGGCCAAGACCCGTGTATCGCGGCCTCCCGGCCGTCGGGTGTAACGGCCGCCATCCATATTAGGTAGTGCTAATGGCCCTACCTATTGCGCGGGCATAGCGCTATACCGTATATGATCAATCTAATAAGAAGAGCGTTTCACCAGAGCCGGTTGGTGGACCTCCCGAACCTTGGGAGTCCCGCTGCCGGTTTTCTCCGTGTGAGCCCGGCAGCGGCACCAAGACCGAACCGGCGATGGTGGAACCGATAAAAAAGTCCCGCACCCCACACTTTCTTTTTCAGCCACGCCGGGTGCGCCGAGTGGCGGTGCATCCGGCAAGCGAAGGATACGCAAGACCTACACAGTGATGGTGGCTGATAACTTCCACAACATACAGCGCAAACGCGGCATTATTCGGCGCGTGGCGACCGTTAATGACGGTTTATCGGTCCACTGGCCCTAAATCGAATA
>Ga0209427_10008290_pt1 | contig 11702 bp, 9 predicted proteins | sample DeeMarSWOR136_30_FD_187465 | JGI IMG/M metagenome (GOLD analysis project Ga0209427, IMG submission 187465) | Marine sediment microbial communities from White Oak River estuary, North Carolina - WOR-1-36_30 (SPAdes) (version 2) | ecosystem: Environmental > Aquatic > Marine > Intertidal zone >... | reverse complement strand
ATGAATTCCCTAAACCAGATTTTATGTGGCAAGATCACATTTGCTGCTCTCATGCAAAATGGTATCAAGTAGCGAGTGATCTCGAAGGAGGAATACCATTATTTAGTATTGATGTAAGTGTTGGTCCTTATGAGCAGCTTACTGACCATAAGATCAATTATGTTGTGAAACAGATGCATGATGGAATTAAATGGCTTGAAGAAGTTACTGGAAGAGACTATGATGATGAGCTTTTAATTAAAGCTGTTTATAATGAATTTCGTACATGTCATTATTGGTCAGCAATTTGTACTCTAAATAAAACCATACCAGCACCTTTGGATGAGAAATCAATGTATTCTTTATATGTCTTGGGCACTTTGAAGAAATCAGCTCAATGGACGGCAGATTTTTATGAAAAAGAACTATATCCAGACATACAAGATAGAGTTAAAAGAGGCATAGCAGCGGTTGGAAATGAGCAGTGTCGAGTTATGACTGATACACAACCTCCATGGGCATTTTTAAGAGTTTTTCGTTATCTAGAACAATATGGGTGTGTTTCAATAGGAAGCCTTTATACATTTGGTCTTATTGGATTATGGGAAGATCAAGAAGATGGAACATGGGGTCCACGATCCATTCCAAATATCGAATTAACTAATCGAGATGAAGCTTTACGTGCTTTAGCGGAGTGGAATTTAAGTAAACCCGAATGGCAGCATTTTTATCATCCAAAACTTAAATCTGACATGATGATTCGTATTGCTCGGGAATGGAAATTAAATGGTGTGTTATTACATTTTAATCGTGGTTGTGAAGGGTTGAGTCTCGGTATTGCAGAAAATCGCTTGGCTATTCAAAAAGCTGGTTTTCCAGTAATGCCATTCGAAGGAAATATGGGAGATGAAAGAGAATTTGATCTTCCCCGAACTATGAAACGTATTGATACATTTATGGAGTCTCTTGGTGTAGAGAAATTTAAAATTTAATATAATTAATCAAAATTCAAGTTAAAATATAAAATAAATTACAATTTGAAAAAAAGTGATATGATTTGATAACAGCAGGTATTGACTGCGGGAGCAAAAATACTAAAATAGTGATTTTTAAAGATGATAATATTGTTTCTACTGCTTCTGTTTTAAGCGGTTTTGATCAAGAAGAGGCTGCAACAGAAGTATTAAGTAAAGCTCTTGAGAATGCAGGTTTGGAGCGAGGCGAAATTAAAAATATTGTTGCTACTGGAGCTGGTATGGATGCTATATCCTTTGCAGATGATAAAGTAACGACTATTACTGCTAATGCCGCTGGAGCCCATTTCTTATTTCCTTCTGTTCGAACAGTAATAGATATAGGAGCAGAAGAAGGACGAGTCTTACGAGTTGATGAAAATGGTAAGGTAAAAGATTTTGGAATAAATGAAAAATGTGCCGCAGGAGCGGGGGCGTTTATAGAGGCAATGGCAAGAGCATTAGAGGTTGATATTGCAACTATGGGAGAACTTTCATTAAAATCAACCAAACAAATTCCTATGAATGCACAATGTACTATTTTTGCGGAGTCAGAAGTAGTTTCACTAATCCATCAAAAAACACTTAAAGAAGATATTATCCGAGCCGTTCATGATGCAATTGCAGATAGGAATACAAGTATGGTCAGACAAATTGGTATTGAGCAAGATGTAGCCCTAATTGGTGGTGTCGCTAACAATATAGGATTTATAGACTCTATGAATAGGAATTTTGGATTTGATCTTTTAGTACCAAAAGAACTTATCGCTCCAGAATATGTGAGTGCATTAGGAGCAGCAATTATAGCAAAAGAAAAAATGGGAGGTTAAAATTATGTCAAATGCAGAATCAGATAAAGAATATTGGAGATGGACTGAAACACGTTATACAAACCCAGATATAAAATGGGAAGAAGGTACTATAATCTCAGCGGGGGTTGATGTCGGTTCAGTCAGCACACAAGCAGTAGTAATGGTAGATGGAGAAATTTACTGCTATAGTAGCATGAGAACTGGCAGTAATAGTCCAGATAGTGCAAATAATGCTATGGAGTGGGCACTTGAGGGTACAGGTTTATCTTTGGATAAAATTGAATATGTAGTTGGGACAGGTTATGGACGAGTTAATGTTCCTTTCTCAAAACGAGCAATTACAGAAATTGCCTGTCATGCCCGAGGTGCGAACTTTATTTATGGTCCTGAGATAAGAACAGTTTTGGATATGGGAGGTCAAGATTGTAAAGCAATTCGTTGTGATCAAAGAGGAAAAGTAGTATCTTTCTTAATGAATGATAAATGTGCTGCAGGGACGGGAAGAGGAATGGAGGTGTTTGCTGATCTACTTCAAGTTCATATTAATGATGTAGGAGAAATGTCGTTACAAGTGAAGGAAGAACCAGAACCAGTAAGTAGCACATGTGTAGTATTTGCAAAGTCTGAGGCTGTTGGATTACTTCGAGAAGGCTGGCCAAAGGAAAAAGTTCTAGCAGCATATTGTGCAGCTATGGCTCATCGAGTAGTTACACTTCTATTACGGTTGGGAATAGAGGAAAAATTCGCTATAACTGGTGGAATTGCCAAAAATATTGGTGTAGTCAAGCGAATAGAAGATGAGTTGAAATTGAAAGCACCAGAACCATCAATAGATCCTCAAATAGCTGGGGCAATTGGTGCTGCGTTATTTGCTAAGGCATTAGCAGAAAAGCAACGAAAAAGTGGGTAAAAATATGAAAGCAAATTATGGTTATAAGGATGGCTCAGGAGAGTATTTTATCACTATAGATACAGATCTGTGCAATTCATGTGGTAAATGTGTTGAGGCCTGTCCTGCAGGAGTTCTTGAATTAGCTGAAAATGAGTTAGATCCTTTAGAAGAAGATTTAGTTGCTATAGTTTCTGAAAATCATCGTAAGAAAATTAAGTATTCATGTGCTCCTTGTAAACCTAGTGGTGAAACAAAAGTTCCACCTTGCGTAAAAGCATGTGAACCAGGAGCTATAACTCATTCTTGGTAATTCATAACTACATCATAATTTAATTTTTTGGACTTAAGGGAGTTTATTATATGAAACAATCCAAAAATACTTTAAAAATTTAATTTTAAGATTTTTAACTTCATTTCCGAGAGTATCGCGTATTTCTTTCTTAGTAGGAAAATTTTTCAATATTTCATACTCTCTTCCATCTTCTAATTTCCTTATTTGATAAGTATTTCCTTCAACATCCATTCGGCTAATTGGTGTAGAACTTCTCTTCACGCGTCGATTATCAATAAAAACAACAAGAGCCTTTGATTGAAGTTTTAAATGAAATGAAAAAATAAACTGTTTCAACTTAGATTTTGATATATGAGACCACCAAAAACCAGCGAACCCAGCTGAGAAAGTATCCTGAATCTTTTTTAATATATAAACATCATCTTGAATGAAAACTGCTTGATTTGAAGGAATTCCACGATTTCTTGCTATTTGAAGAACTTCATTATTGACATCAATAGCAGTAATAAATTTTGAAACAGATGCAATAGTCTTAGTCCAATACCCCGTTCCACATGCAATTTCAAGTACAAATTGATCGATAAATAGGATTTTTAGCAGTCTATGAAGTTTCTTAATATCTTTTTGACGTTCAGGTCTTAAATAGGTCTTATTATATTCATAAGCCCTATCTGCATAATAGTGTTTGATATCGTTTTCAATACTTTTATCCATTTATATGCTATTTTAGTACACCCATTGTTATATAATTAATATATTGTTTTTTTATAATGAAATGAAAAAAATTTAAGTATGTATATGTAAATCTTAGTTTTTCAATAATAAAAATTGAATAACGCCATAATTTTTTTTGATGTTGTTTATAGATTTAATCTATTTTTGAAAGATTGTATTTAGGATTAATAATTCTACAGAAATAGTTTTTTAATATGCCTCTCAAATAAATTATTGGTAACATTTTGAGCGATATTAGTTTCATACTTTTTTAGGCTGTTTATAAATCGAGAGCCTAAATCCGCTGCAACTTTATATCCTATATGAAGTAATTGTCGAAAATCTGGATTATAATCTGGACATGAGAGATCATGAGTTAAAGAATTAATATATTCTTCACTTGTCCAATTGGCTACTGTTTTAGGTTTAGGTAAATTAATTTTATTTATATCAATAACCATCGAGTATGGTTCACATAACTCATCATATCTATTATATGCTTTAATATAAATTTCTTTTGCTAAATCTAATCCTTCATTTCCTGATATTGCTAGACCAATTATTTCCTCCAACCATGTAGTCCCTGCTGTTTTTAAATGGATCCCAGTATTAAACTTCTTTATAAATTTATTTATAATGTCATATATGGAAAATTTATCGCTTCCTGAATGTATACTTAATTTTAAATTATCGGGTAAAGAAAATTCATTTTTTGCAAATTGAAGAATACTTAATAACAGTTCAAATTGTTGGGTGAATTGATTAAGATCTCCCGTATAATCTACACCTTTATTGAACATTCCAATGAATTTTGGAGCGAAAGTTTGAATCGGAACATTTTCATCGGATATAGCTGCTAGAATAATAAGAATTTCAATTGGGATTTGAGGTTCAACAGTTTCATCCATTGAGATCTCAACTATGAAATTTCCTTTTCCTTTTTTTCTTTCAACCTCTTTATATATTTGTTTTGCTTCCTTTATAGCTAGAAGATAATTTTCAGCAACTTTATGTATGTGCTCTAATTTGATATTTAAAGTCTTATTTATCTTTGGAATAGAGAGATCTCCTACCAAATATTTATATTTCTCAATAAAAGTTTTAATATCTCTGTCAGAAGCTCTTTTCCCGATAAATCTCGCTACATCAAAAGTAAAATAATTACAAGATTCAATAAATAAATCAACATTGGAGAGATCAACATGATCAGCGTCTATGTAATAAGCTCCTTCCCAATTTAATGCTCTAACCGCATCTTGAGCTTCTTTTAAGACATCTAAAGGAATAGTCTTAGTAATTAGGTGTTCTCGATATGATTTATTCCATACAATATCAAGATTTATACCAATCTCTAGAGCTTTAATTATTGCCTTTAATTGAGCTCTTCCTTGAGATCCAAATCGATCTCCAGTACCTATTGAATACTTTTGTAATCTCATTATTAGTATAGTCTAATATCTTAAATTTTGTATTATTAGAATATTTGAAAATAATTCACAGCATTATTATAACAAATATTTTCAATAATATCCCCGAGTAAATCCATATCACTTGGAAGTTCTCCATTTTCAACATCAGAACCAATTAAATTACATAATATTCTGCGAAAATATTCATGCCTTGGAAATGATAAAAAGCTTCGAGAGTCTGTCGTCATACCTATAAAACGGCTCAACAATCCTAAGTTAGAAATAGTATTAATTTGCTTAATTATTCCATCAATTTGATCCAAAAACCACCAACTAGGACCAAATTGCATTTTTCCAGGAAAATTACCATCTTGAAAATTACCGATCATAGATCCAATTAATTCATTATCTCGAGGATTTATATTGTACAAAATAGTTTTTGTAAGTTGTCCTGATCGATCAAGTCTATCCAAAAATTTAGCCATGTTTTCTCCATAGATTTGATCACCAATAGAATCACATCCTATATCAGGACCAAGTACTTTAAATAATCGTGTAGTATTATTACGAAGTGCTCCAATATGATACTGTTGGACCCACCCACGCTTATGATTTAATTTAGCACATTCATATAAATAAGCTGACTTAAATTTAGAGATTTCTATCTCAGATAATACTTTTCCTGAAAGAGCTTTAATGGTAATTTTATTAATCTCTTCATCTGCATAAGGATCGGTCCAAAAAGTTAGAATTCCATGGTCTGCAATTCGGCATCCCATATCATGAAAATATTCATGGCGAACATCAAGGGCTTCAATTAGACGTGAAAAATTGTTGATTTCAATATTTGACAGTTCACTTAATTTGGATATATAATTTATAAATTGAGTACTATTACTTACCGCCATCATTTTATCTGGTCTAAATGCAGGAAACACTTTTATACTATAACCATCATCCTTGATTTTCTTATGATATTCTAAATTATCAATTGGATCATCTGTTGTACAAATAACTTTTACATTCATTTTAAGAAGTAAATTCCTAACTGAAAATTCTGGTGTTTGGAGCAATTCTGAACATTGGTCATAAATTTTTTTGCATGTTTTTGGATTAAGGTAGGCATCAATATTAAAATATCTCTTAAGTTCTAAATGTGTCCAATGATAAAGTGGATTGCGAATTGCCATTGGAACTGTTTCTGCCCATTTTTCAAATTTTTCATAATTATTAGCATCACCAGTGCAGAATTTCTCCGCTATCCCATTACTGCGCATTAATCTCCATTTATAATGATCTCCAGCAAGCCAAGCTTGTCCTATATTTTTATAGCAAATATCTTCGGCTATATCTTTCACTGGTAGATGGCAATGATAATCAAAAATAGGCATATTTTCGGCAAAATCATGATATAACACCCTAGCAGTTTCTGTTTGTAAGAGAAAATTCTCATCAATAAAATTTTTCATTTATACTTTCACCATAATTTTTTATTCAATTTTATATGTTTTACTAATTCCTTCCCAAAGACCGGCAAGATACATAATGCCTAAAGCACGATCATATAACCCATATCCAGGTCGTCCTTGTTCCCCCCATATCATCCTTCCATGGTCAGGACGTATGACTCCATCAAATTCAACATCGATTAGTGCTTTTACAACTTCATACATATTGATATCCCCAAATTCTGTGGGATGTTCACTTTCATAAAATATTTTTCCGTTAATATGTTTAACATTTCGAAAATGTACGAATGGGATACGATCCAAAGCACCAAATTTTCGAATTGCTTTTACAACATCCATTTTTAGATTTGCACCAAGCGAACCTGTACAAAAAGTAATACCATTTGACGGACTATCAATGATTTCGACTAACCGATCTAAAGCAGCTTCATCAGTAATTATACGAGGAAGACCAAAAATTGACCAGGGAGGATCATCTGGATGTATTGCCATTTTAACTCCGGATTCTTCAGCGACAGGAACTACTTTTTTCAAAAAATATTCTAAATTTGACCAAAGAGCTTCATCATCAATTTTAGAGTATGCATTAATGAAATTGATCAACTCTTTCTTTGTATAACTAGTTGCCCAACCAGGTAAATCTAATGAATCTTTCTGAAAATCAATTTCTTTAAGCTTTGAATGATTATAACTCAGACTATTTGAGCCATCAGGATTTTTTTTTGCTAAATCTGTACGAACCCAGTCAAAAACTGGCATAAAATTATAACATAGAACAGGAATTCCTAAAGAACCCATATTTTGAATACTCTTACTATAATTATCTATTAACTTATCACGATTTGGATTTCCCAATTTAATATCTTCATGAACAGGAATGCTCTCAATCACTGAAAATTTTAATCCTTCTGCTTCGATCTGGTTTTTAATGTGCAGCATTTTTTCTATTGACCATATTTCTCCGACTAAGACATCATATAATGCCGTAACTATACCCAAGACTCTAGGAATCTGCTTAATATACTTAAGAGGGATACGATCTTTCTCTCCATACCATCGAAATGCTAATTCCACTATTAACATACCTCTATATTTAAATTTTAAATTTCATACTCCAGAGTACGCTGAAAAACCCCCATCGACTGGGATAATAACTCCATTAACAAAACTTGAAGCTGTCTCGTCAATTAACCAAAGCAACGTGCCGATCAATTCTTCTGGATTCCCAAAGCGCCCCATAGGAGTCATATTTAAAATTTTATTTCCTCGATTCGTAAGAGAACCATCTTTATTGGTTAAAAGTGAACGATTTTGTTCAGTTAAAAAAAAACCAGGAGCAATTGCATTTACACGAATGCCAACTTTAGAAAAGTATACAGCAAGCCATTGAGTAAAATTACTAACTGCAGCTTTTGCACCACTATAGGCAGGAATCTTTGTTAAAGGTGTAAAAGCATTCATAGATGAAATGTTAATGATTACTCCACTCTTTTGATTAATCATATGTTTTGCAAAAACTTGCGTAGGCAATAAAGTACCGAGAAAATTCAAATTAAAAACAAATTCTATACCTTTTTGATCTAAGTCAAAAAAGGTGATAATATTTTTTTTCTCACTATCTAAATCTTCTAATGTCATAAATTCGTTTGAAGTTGTCCCTTTAGGATGGTTGCCACCAGCTCCATTAATAAGAATATTACAAAGACCAAATTCTTTTTTTAATACAATTTCAGCTTTTAATAAACTTTTAAGTTCCAATACATTTGCCTCAATTCCAATTGCAGTTCCACCTTTTTTTATAATTTTGTGGGCAAGACCTTCAGCTGCTTCTTTTCGCAAATCAATTATAGCCACTTTTGCACCACATTCTGCAAGAGCTTCTGAAAATCGTCCACACAATTCTCCAGCTCCTCCAGTAATTACAATTACTTTATTGCTCAAATCAATTTTGCCAAATTCTTTCATGATTAGTTCCTATATTATATTATAATACAATTTTTACTCTATAGTGAGAAAATCCTTACATAATATATCATATTTGTATTCTTTTAATTTTTTATTATAAATATTTATCTTTTAATTCTACATATAACATCAAATAAAACGCCGATTTGTTTATAAAAAGAAATTAATGTTATGATTAATTTTTTTTAGAGAGTGTTAAAGATGGAACCTATTATTATAACTATTAATGGAACTAAAATTGAGACAAAACATGGAGTTAGTATATTAGAAGCAGCCCTCACTGCTGGAATTTACATACCTTCTCTCTGCGCACACCCTGATTTACCTTCTTTAGTAGGAATGAAGCCAAAAGAGTCCATTTTCCGAGGGAACGACCAAATTGAAAACGATAAATCTGAGGCTTCTGATCAAGAACATGAAGGATGCCAGCTCTGTGTTATTAAAGTTGAAGGAATTGAAGAACTCATCACCTCATGTAGTGCTACGGTTAAAGATGGTATGATAATCTTGACAGATACCCAAGAAATTAGAGATTTTCGTCAGGAAAAATTAATGAATATTCTTTCAAATCACCCTCATGCATGTTTGATGTGTGCACAAAGGGAGGGATGTAGTAGAGAGCCATGTTCTCCAAACGTTCCAGTAGAAGAACGATGTTGTCCTATTCTTGGACGATGTGAATTGCAAAAAGTAGCAGAATATATTGGAATTCGAGAAGATATTTCTCGCTACAAACCTCAAGGTCGTCCGATTCTTGAAGATGAGCCTCTTTTTATACGTAATTATGAATTATGTATTGGATGTACCCGATGTGTGAGAGCTTGTAATGATTTACGTGGTGTAGGGGCATTAGGGTTTGTTTATTCTAATGGAGAAACTATTGTAGGGAGTATTGCACCTACACTTAAAGAATCCGGATGTAAGTTTTGTGGTGCTTGTGTTGAGGTGTGCCCTACAGGAGCGCTTACAGATAAGAATATATTATGGGCAGATCGAGAAAAACTACTTGTCCCTTGTAAAGATGCATGCCCTTTAGGAATTGATGTTCCCCGATATATTCGCTTGATTTCAGAAAAAAAATATGCAGAAGCTGCAGCAGTTATTCGGGAAAAAACTCCGTTTCCCTCAGTTCTCGGAAGGGTTTGTTTTCATGATTGCGAAGTTGAATGCCGTAGAAGTCAAATTAATGAACCTATAGCTATTTGTGCTTTAAAACGTTTTGCTATGGAACATGATAGTGAATTATGGAAATCAAAAATAAGTATTAAGCCTTCAACAGAGAAAAAGGTAGCTGTGGTCGGATCTGGTCCTTCAGGACTTACGGCAGCATATTACTTAAACAGACTAGGGCATTTAGTTACCATATTCGAATCTAATTCTTATATTGGAGGAATGTTAAGAGTAGGAATTCCTAAATATCGATTACCCCGAGCTGTTCTAGAAAAAGATCTAGAGCATATTTTGAGTATGGGAATTGATATTCAAACGGATAAGGTTATAGGGGAGCATTTATCGATAGATGATTTATTTAGACAAGGCTTTAATGCAATATATTTGGCTATTGGAGCTCAAAATACTAAAAAACTTGATATAGAAGGTTCATTTCTACCCAATATTCTCTGGGGTCTTGATTTCTTGAAAAGAGTTAATCTTGGGGAGGAGATTAAGGTAGGAGATAATGTTATTGTTATAGGTGGAGGCAATGTAGCTATAGATGTAGCTTTAACTGCTCAGCGATTAGGAGCCAAAGAAGTTCAATTAGTATGTTTAGAATGTAGAGAAGAGATGCCTGCCCATGAATGGGAAATTCAAAAGGCTTTAGATGAGGGTATAACTCTAAATTGCTCTTGGGGCCCTAAAAGAGTTGTTGAGACTGATGGTAAAGTTTCTGTGTTAGAATTTATATATTGTGATTCTGTATATGATGATAATAAAAGCTTTAATCCAATATTTAACGAAACTAAGACAAAATCAGTTAATGCTGAAATGATTATAATGGCTATTGGTCAAGTCCCTGATTTATCTCTTTTGGGGAGTGATAGTAAAATTAAAATATCTTCTGGTGGATTAATTGAAACTGAAGCAGGAACATTGAAGACAAATACACCTGGGATTTTTGCAGGCGGTGAGGTTGTAAATAGTCCAAACTCTGTGGTTGATGCAATCGAGATGGGTCGTAAGGCAGCTTCTTCAATAGATAAATATCTGGGAGGTAATGGAAATATTGAAGATGTATTTATTGAACTTGAGGTTCCAAATCCCAATTTAGGCCGTGATGATAGCTTTTTTAATAAACTACGTGCCCAAATGCCATTCTTATCATTAGAAGAACGTAAGAACAGCTTCAAAGAAATTGAATTAGGTTTTACTGGAGCTTTGGCTTTAGAAGAGGCAAATAGATGTTTAAGATGTGATTTACGTTTTGAGATTTCACCTGTGCTGCTTCCACCTCAAAAATGGTTAGAATTAACTTCCCATAATATTCAAAATGTCCCTAAGATTGAAGGAGCAATTCAGATCTTAAATGAGAACCAAGAAATAATCTTAATACAAGGAACACCTAATTTACGTTTAGCTTTAGAAAAACAATTAAATACAAATAATAAAGCTTGTTATTTTGATTATGATGAAGATCCGATGTATACAAAAAGGGAGAGTGAATTATTGCAGCAGTTTATGCAGCAATTTGGAAGATTTCCTGAAGGGAATGAAGATCTCGATGATGATCTATTTTAATATTTGATTTTGTTAATTACTGACAATTAGAAATGAGAAATAAAAAGTTGAACCCCGGTCTAAATTATTAATATAATTATTTTAATTAATTTTCATTTAGCTTTTTTTCTAATGCTTTAGTCAATAATGGCAAAATTTCGCATAAATCTCCAATAATACCATAGTTAGCAAATTGAAAGATAGGAGCCCCGGGATCTTTATTAATTGCAATTATTATATCACTACTTTTCATTCCAACTAAATGTTGGATTGTGCCTGATATTCCACATGCAATATAAATCTTAGGAGAAACTGTGTTTCCACTTTGACCTACTTGTTGTGATTTCGGAATCCAGCCTAAATCTACTGCAGCTCTGCTTGCTCCAACAGCAGCATTTAAGACATTAGCTAAATCCTCAATTAACTTAAAATTTTCTTTACT
>Ga0209427_10008288_pt1 | contig 11707 bp, 10 predicted proteins | sample DeeMarSWOR136_30_FD_187465 | JGI IMG/M metagenome (GOLD analysis project Ga0209427, IMG submission 187465) | Marine sediment microbial communities from White Oak River estuary, North Carolina - WOR-1-36_30 (SPAdes) (version 2) | ecosystem: Environmental > Aquatic > Marine > Intertidal zone >... | reverse complement strand
CTTCCTGCTCGTTTTAATTGGCATTGAATTATTAGACTCAATTAAAACTTATCTTACCGAAAATGTTATTCATGTGGAGGTAGTACTCGTTGTCGCGATTATTGCAGTTGCTCGAAAAGTGATCATTTTAGATTTAAAAAAATTTCCAAGTCTCACCGTTATTGGTGTAGCAAGTATAATTTTAGCACTTTCAATTGCTTATTACTTGGTAAAGAAAACTCACAAAGAAAACGATAAGCAAATTAAAAAACCTGAATCAGTTAATGTTGAATCTTCAAAATTATTTTAAATTGATTCAGTTTTTCACATTGAAAAATTGGGCTCCGCCTGGTACACTTTTTCATAGAGCTTTAAAAAAATTAGAACAAAATCGGCAACGATTTCGATAACTTGATTTTAGTTAACTAACTAAATATTTTTATTGGACAAACAATGAAACAAAAAAAGACTGAAAAATCGAATCTTATAATTTGGGGAGAACATGAACTATCATCACAGAAAACTTTAAGCTGGTCCATCGGTGATTTAATGCTATGGTGTAAACGTAAAAATCAAGAAATACAGATCGCTTATATCCATCGCTCCCCAAACGAATATAACAAACTTGGCCTGGACGAACCTCCCAAAGATATCATCTGGTCGCGTTGGGCACTAAAAAAAGATCATCCAGCCATTCGGCTATCTCCCCTGTTTCCAGACCGTCCTGTTGTGATTATCCCTGAATCTATTTTTAAATTAAACAGGGAAGCGCAGGCAAAAATATATGCGCGTGTGCCAATTTGGGTAAAAATTGAAACTGCGGAGCGGGAATCAATTACATTGTTTGAAATTCCATCGGTACTTTTATCCAACACCTGGTTTGGTACATTTATAGAAGGCGAATTGTGCTATTCGATCACCTCGAGCGCCAGGCGTGAAGCCGAGCCAGATTCTTATCGTCCACACCTTGCAATCTGTCCCCTGCAACTTATTAACAAATCAGAGGACGATTTGCCGGTTGAAAAAATATGTTTGCGCGTAAGCAATCTTTCTGTTTTTTTCGATGACATTCAGCTTTGGTCAAATGAGACCAAAATTACCTACACAGGAAAGGAGGCATCCAGTCAAATCGAATTTAGCCACAAAAAACCAAGTGAAGCTCCCTCAAGTTCTTTGATTTCAGCGCCGCGTCACACTGTCCGTAAAAGTATCGTCGCGCAGACATTTGCATCATTAAAGGATCTTCCAGGTATTGGGATATTGATTAATTAAGGAGGTTAATATGAATATATTTGGGTGGGAAATCGGCAAAATATTTGATACTCAAAATGTTGTATCACTAATTCGGTTGATAATTCTTATGTTAGGCGGCATACCTGCTATCTTTCTGCTTAGCAAATGGGTACAAAAATACACAACGAAAAAGCTATCTGCCCAGCAGGGAATAATTTTCAGCAAACTGATTTTGTACCTGGGTATTTTTATCATCGCTTATTTAGTGCTAAATGATTTGGGCTTCAACCTGAACCATTTAATTGAAGCAGCGGGAATAGTTCGATTGATTATTCTATTGGTTGTTGGGATACCTGCTATATTACTGTTAAGCAAATGGGTACGCAAATACACAACGAAAAAATTATCTGCCCAACAGGGAATGATTTTCAGTAAACTTATTTTATACGTGGGTGTTTTTATCATTGCTTTTTCGGTTCTCAATGAATTTGGTTTTAAACTCACCCATTTAATTGGGGCGGCGGGAATTATTACACTTGCAGTCGGTTTTGCATCACAAACCAGTATTTCAAACATAATCAGTGGCTTTTTTTTGATTGCCGAAAAGCCGTTTCAAGTAAATGACATTATTACAGTTGGAAGCACAACAGGTGTGGTTTTGTCTATCGATATTTTATCAATCAAACTACGCACATTCGATAATAAGTACGTCCGAATTCCCAATGAAACAATTATTAAAAGCGAAATTACAAATATCACTCGTTTTCCAATTCGACGGGTAGATTTAAATGTTGGGGTAGCTTATAAAGAAGACATTGGCAAAGTGCGCTCCATTTTATTAGACATTGCCAGAAAACATCCATTGGTATTGAACGAACCAGAGCCGCTGGTGATTTTTAATGGTTTTGGTAATTCATCGATTGACTTCCTGTTTGGAGTCTGGGCTCTTAAATCTGATTGGTTAGCGGTAAAAAATAATATCGCCGAGGAGGTTAAAAAACGATTTGATCAAGAACAAGTTGAAATTCCGTTCCCGCATCTTTCACTTTACAGCGGTTCTGTGACTCAACCAATACCAATTAATATTGTAAAAAACAGTGATTCAGATTCTCAAACAAATATTCAAGTCTGATTTTAGTAATTATTATTTAAATTAAAAAAAATGGTGGTGATTTTTATGTTTAGTGAGAAAAGATTGCATCGTATGTGGACTGCTAATCCGACTATTTATAATTTATTGAAAGAAAGTGATAACAACAGGACAGCTCGCAATCTCTTGCACAGTTACCTGAGTGAACTGCTACGAACACTTTATCGCAGTTCTGAGAAAATGCTGCCTATGGAGTTTCATATCCAGATGAGCTGTGTCATCACATTTCGGCGTATCATTTCTCTTAGAAGCGAGCGCATTGCAAAATTTAGCATCGTTGAATTGCTTCGGAAGCTGGCTCATGAAAAGTTTGATGAACTTACAAATACCCTTAGTGACGGATTTCTTGAATATATTTATCATCTCTTTTTGGGTTTACAGGGTAAGTCTGGAATTTATGATGATCTTAAATTTCCCCAGTTCATAAACTTAAAAGGCAGGGAAGCTGCTGAGGTTAGATCAAAAGATCTTGATACGTTAGCAGAGAAAGCACAGTCTTTTATCAGTCGGTATCCATCGGGATTGGATAAAGAAATTCAACAAAAACGCCAGGAAAACAAACATCGTATACTCAGCTATTTCAAAGCGACTGGGGAGAACTGGAAAGATTATCGGTGGCAATTGCGTCACATTATTCGAAATGCTGACACTTTAAAAAAATTAATTGATCTAACTAAAGAGGAAGTTAGAGCGATTAACAATGCAACTGCTGCCAAATTGCCTTTTGGGATTACGCCTTATTATGTAACACTCATGGATAAAAAATCACACCGTAAATATGACCATGCTGTACGAGCTCAAGTTATCCCACCAGAAGATTATGTTAATTTTATGATTGAACATAAAGGACAGATCGCCTATTCCTCCGACTTTATGTTAGAACGTGATACTTCTCCGATTGAATTGGTTACTCGTAGGTACCCAAAAATTGCCATTCTAAAACCATATAATACTTGCAGTCAGATTTGCGTATACTGTCAACGCAATTGGGAAATCGATGATGTGTTATCTCCTGGAGCAATGGCAGATAAAGAATCTTTAGAGAAAGCGTTTCAGTGGTTTCGTGAGCATCCCATGGTCAGTGAGGTGCTGGTTACCGGTGGCGATCCACTTATTTTGGGTGACCGCCGAATAAACTGGATTATGTCGAAGTTTGCAGAAATGGATCATATCGAGCGCATCCGCATTGGTTCACGAACACCTGTTGTTCTCCCGCAGAGAATGACCGATTCCCTGATGGAAGTAGTTTTAAAATATCATGAACCAGGGCGTCGAGAGGTTGCGTTAGTAACCCATTTTGAACATCCTTATGAAGTTACACCAGATGCAATGCAAGCGGTGCAGAAATTCAAACGAGGGGGGATTTCAGTTTACAACCAGGCAGTATACACCATCGAAAATAGCCGACGTTTTGAATTGGTGGCATTGAGAAAGGCGTTGCGCCTGATCGGTGTCGATAGTTACTATGCCTTCAATACCAAAGGTAAAGAGGAAACAAAAAGTTATCGTGTGCCGATCGCACGCTTACAACAGGAAGTAAAAGAGGAAGCACGTATCTATCCGGGATTGGTTCGCACCGATGAACCCGTATATAACGTTCCTCGTTTGGGCAAAAATTATATCCGTGCAGCGCAGCATCACACACTATTGACTATCCTCCCTGATGGAAGACCGGTATATGAATTTCATCCCTGGGAAAAAAATCTGTCGCTGGTAGACACTTATGTCGACACCGATGTATCGATCTATGAATATCTTCAGGAACTGAAACGTCGAGGTGAGGATTTGAACGAATATAAGACAATCTGGTATTATTTTTAGACATTTGAAAACCGATATCAAATTAAAACTTGCATTTATCTAAAATTTATTTATATTTATAGTCAATTAAGGTTTATTTCTCAGTATAAAATCATTAATACACTGATTCCACGGCTTGGAGCGATGGAATCTGCACGAAATTTTAAATCTTAATAGGTATATCTCAAACAAGAATTGCCATTAGAAAAATAGTCTTTAATATAAATTAAAAATTATGCTGGGAGGAAGTAAAATGAAACGACAAGTTATTTTAACAACAATCATTAGCATTCTCATTATTTCACTTATTGTATGGGCAATATCATGTGCTGTTAATCCTGTTACCAAAAAGCGGGAGTTCATGCTTCTAAGTGAAAACGATGAAATTGCATTGGGCAAACAAACTGATCAACAGGTTCTCCAGGTATACGGCAACTACAAGGACACTGAATTGCTTAATTATGTTAATTCTATGGGACAGAAGATGGCAAAATTAAGTCATCGTCCTCATTTAAATTTTGAGTTCAAGGTGCTGGATTCTCCTGTCATCAATGCCTTTGCCGTACCAGGAGGCTATGTGTATTTTACAAGAGGAATTTTAGCATATCTAAACAATGAAGCAGAGTTAGCTGGCGTAATGGGTCATGAAATTGGTCATATCACTGCTCGTCATAGTGCCAAGCAATATAGCAATGCTCAACTGACTCAACTTGGATTAAGTATTGGTGCGATGGCTTCTGAGGTGTTTCGAAAATATGCCGGTCTCGCTCAATTCGGCGTGCAAATGTTATTTCTCAGTTTCAGCAGGGATAACGAACGTCAGGCAGATGCCCTCGGCGTTGAATATTCCACCAAAGCCGGTTACGATTCCAATCACATGGCAAATTTCTTTGTCACGCTGGAGCGGCAGCATCCCAGCGATAGCCAGAGCGGTTTACCCGAATGGTTTTCAACACATCCAAACCCCCCTGACAGAATTGCAGCGATTAAACGAGATGCCCAGAAATGGCAAAGCCAGGTTCAGCAAAAGCAATTTGTTGTCAATCGAGATAACTTTTTAAGAAAAATCGATAGCATTACTTTTGGAGACGATCCACAGCAAGGTTATGTTGAGAATAATTTTTTCTACCACCCACAACTCAGATTTCAATTTCCGATACCGGCTGATTGGAAAGTGAACAATACTCCCTCTCAAGTTCAGATGATTTCAAAAGCAGACGATGCAGTTATTATTTTTTCACTGGCAAATGAAAAATCGCCATCGGAGGCTGCCAATGCTTTTATTACAAGTAGCAAAGCCACAGTCGGAAAATCAGAAGCAACCACTGTAAATGGTCTGAGAGCTCATCGAGTGCTTTCCACTATGGCTACAGAACAAGGGAATATCGGCATAGCATCTTATTTTATCCAGAAAGATAGCTTCGTATTTGTTTTTCATGGTTTTTCAGGGCAAGCTAAGTTCGAAGAATATCTTCCTGCTTTCACGAATACCATGAAGCAATTCAAAAACTTAACTGATCCCAGGAAAATAAACGTTAAACCTGATCGGATTGCAATCAAACAAATCCGAACTCAGTCTACTTTGCGGAAAGCCTTCCAACAATTTGGTGTTCCAAATGATAAAATGGAAAATTTAGCCATTATGAACGGCATGCAATTGGATGAAACCGTACCTGCGAATACGCTGATTAAGGTGGTGGTGAAGTGATTTCCATTTTTGAAAAAGACAAGATCTCATACTGATTCCATCGCTCTGAGCGATGGAATCAGTTTATTTAATTGCTAATCCCACTTTGATCATAGCATGTCTACCTACCAATTTTTATTAATTAATTACAATTTTTTTAATTGACTATCATCTTTTAATTTGTTAATTTTGATTCAAAGCCAAATTTGACCCAAGTAATTGAACTTCCCTCAGAAATGAGGTAAATAGTTTTCTGGCAGATTTCATTTCTATTAAGAAAAATTCCAATATGATTCTCAATCATGATGAACAAATATCAACACCACATTTCCAAATGGCTCTGGCATCCATCAATCCTGCTCGGACTAATGGTAATTTTTTACACACTATTAATTGGTAACTGGGCAGTCAACCGATTTCAAAGCTTCAATGCCACATTATGGGATCTTGGCATAATGATCCAGACAATCTGGAACACAGCGCATGGTCGAATCCTTCATGAAAGCGTAAATCTGGGATTTTCCAGTTCTCGCTTAGCGGTAGCACATTGGGAATTGATTTATCTCCCTCTGGCTGTTATCTATCACATTTTCCCATCTGTTCCCTTATTGCTTTACATACAAACTTTTATATTAGCTTGTGGAGTTTTTCCAATTTATAAATTTGCAATAAAAAAATTATCATCAAAAACCACCGCACTTCTCATTTGCCTGGCTTACTTGTTCTTTCCAGCCCTTCATGGAAGTAATTTGTTTGATTTACACGGACTTACTTTTGCGACTACATTTTTATTATTTACATTTTACTATGTTGATCAAGGAAACCAAACAAATACCTTAATTTTCGCTTTTATCAGTATCTGTTGTCGTGAAGACCTCGCTTTTATTATTTTCATGCTCGGATTGTATAGCTGGGTGATTAAAAAACAATGGAAAGTCGGTTTAATACTTACAACACTAAGTATTATCTGGCTAACTATCTATTTTAGCCGAGGGTATTTTATTGACTATCCTGAAACATTGAAACCATCCAATGTAGCTACCATCTGTAATAATTTCTTTGGGGGTGAAATTTCATTACCTATGAAAAACAATTTAAGCCAACCGCTTTCTTTTTTTCAACTTTTATATAATAGTGAAAATATAAAATATATTGCTAAACTCATTTTGCCTGTGCTTGGATTCTGCTTTTTTGCTCCAATCGTATTGTTTATATCGTTACCAATACTTTTGCTAAATATGTTTAGTAATTACCCACAAATGCACCAAATAGAGTATCACTATACAGCAACAATAACTCCGTTTATTTTCCTTGCGGCAATAAAGGGATTGGCAAATGTAAAATGCTGGCTTAATCGTTTTCACAAATTATCAATAAAGCAGAATCAAATTTTATTCATAGCGGTATTACTCATCCTCGTTACGTCTGTAATTTCAACAACACAATTTTCAATTGTTAGATTCCACAGAAATTGGCATGTGTCTAAAGATAATAAAAGGTTATCAAAACGATTGCGGGAAATTCCTTCAGAACTATCTGTTTCTACTACTGCGCGGCTTGGTGCTCATTTAGCAAATCGAATAGAGCTTTATAATTTTCCAGAAAATTCCTCAGCAGCAGATATGATTCTATTGGAATTAAATAGAGCAGAAGTCGAAATAAAAAATATTTCAGGGAAAAAACGCACCCTGAAAATTCCCGCGCTCAACGACTTTACACGAACAGCACTTGAAGATACTAATTTAGGTCTAAACTTTGTTCAGAATAATGTTTTTTGTTTAGCCCAAAATACTAATCCCCGGGTAAGCTTCCAGAATTATGCATTTCTGAATGAAATTCCAGACGATGTAATAAGAAGAAAGATTGACTTAGGAAGTGGCTTGATTTTTCTGGGTTGGAAGACAGTGTATATCGGCAAAAAGCAGGCGCATTTTCAGCTTTACTGGCAAACATCCAAAAAACAAACGAGCCGGGCAAGATTTAATTTTTATTTAACTCATGAGGATAGTACCGAGCAAATCCCACACAGCCCGATGTTTGGCAGAATAAAATTAGAGGATTGGATTGTTGGTAAAACAATTTGTGATCATCTATTTATTAATCTTCCGAAGACATTGAATGAAAGTGAATTTGCAGTACAGCTAAGTTTCTCTTCGGATGTTGTTCATCCAAAAGTTCAGCTTTTCAATTTTAGTATTGCAACGAAATTAGATATGAAAAAATAAATTATGCTTTATCAGCGAATCCTTCCAGAATCCCGGCAACCAGCAAAGGAATCATAATTTCGTGATGCCCGGTAAACTGGTATCCTTTCCCACCTGTTTGTGTGGGACGCTGCACGACATTCACCTGGGGACGATAATGCCGTAGCATATCAAAATTGGCAGTTATAAATCCGTGTGAGTCATGTCCTAAGTTACGCACAACTGTAAGTGCTTTAAGAAAAACCTCTGGTAACACAACCGCTGATCCAAAATTTAACACAACACTTCCTTTGTTCAGTTTGGCTACCTGTGCACAAAATATCTTAAAATCACGATAAGACAATTCTCCGATTATTGCTCCATTAGTACTCGAATGTTGATGTAAAATATCTGTTCCAATAGCAACGTGGACAGTAATTGGAATCTTTTTTCGGTACCCACAGGCAAGAATACTAAAATGCTTATTTCGACCATTGCTCTCGTCGATTTTTTTCCCAACTGCTTCTCCCAAACCAAGTTCCAATCGATGTCCATTTTCCAGGGCATTGTTAATAAATTCTGCGGTCTCCTGTGCCATACCAAAACTGCCGTCATTCAATGCTTCAGCCACGTCTTCTGAAGTAATTCCCCAATTCGCAATTTCTGTGTCATGAATAATACCAGCGCCATTCAATGCAAGGCATTTAATGATACCCACCTCTATCAATTGGATAATCAATGGGCTGAGTCCACATTTAATGACATGGGCGCCCATCATGGCAATAATTTGCCTGTCCGAACGATATGATTGTACAATTGTATCGATAAGCTGTTTAAACTCTGATCCGACAAGAATATCAGGAAGGTTGGAAATAAATTGTTTTAATGAGGAACCGTTCTGAAATGGCTTAGCAAAATCTGTTGTATTTACCTTACTGAAGCGATTCGCTATCGAATAGGTTTTTATATTTTGGAGATCAATCTCATCGTAATCCGACATGCGATATTTCCTTAATACCTTCCAATTCCTCAAGTTCTGCAGTGATATATCCAATAAAAATCTTACTCTTCATCTGCACCGGTATCTTTCGTTCGTCATCTGTAAGCCAGATGATAAGCCGCCCTTTATGGCTGAATAAACCGCTCGCTCTTAAAATTGGTTCAATAACCACACAATCAAATTCACCAGCCTTGACTTTCACCCGTTCTTTTTTATGAACCTTAACTTCCAGAGGATAAAGCATGTCATCTGCATGATTATCAATAAATAATGATTTCCCGACTTCCAATTGCTGAGTACGGACATAATAAAACGAAGAAAGAACATCCTGCACACATGGCGGAATCCTTAAGCTATCATTGTTATTGTTAATCACCCAACCGTTGATTTGATCGTATTCAATAATTCGCTCGGACCGATAATTCCCTTCACGGAGATGTTTTTCAAACCGCCAGGTAAACAATCCATCTTTATCAATATAGGACTCAACTTTGTCCCTGACTTTAAAAAAAGCTGAAAAAAATGCGCTGGATTTTGCTTCTGTGACGATTCGATACGTCTCGCTACCGTTTATTGTTACGATTTCTGGAATCGCCATGGTTGAAGAACCAGCTACGATCGGTCCGTAGCGGATTATAAAAGTTAATTTTTCCCCCACCTTGAATGCCTGATTAGGTACAATTCTATCAATAGACTGGGTGGCATCAAAATAAGCGAACTTGTCCTTTTTCAAACTGATTGGGAGAAGAATTTTGCCTACAGTATCTATTTCAGAAGCAGTCGGAATATATTTATCATCGAGAAAAGCTTCATCGATTTTCATCGTGTCAATATCAAATTCTTTCAATTTAGGAGTGATTCGAATAGGTTTTGGACGAATACTATCTAATATAATTTTTACTCTCCTGGTGCTATCCTGCCATACCGTATCCGATAATACGGACTTTAATGAATCATTTTGATTAATTTTCTGTTGTGCGTGACTTGGGCAATAAAAAGAATGTAACGAAACATTAAAAAGCAACGTCATCTTTAAAATACGGTCCAATATTTTGTCGTTTCCTCTTATTCTCCTCATATTGTTACCTTCTGGATTATCGTCGACAAAGCAAATTCATGATGCGCAAAAAATCAATCTTCATTTAATTTATCATCGATTAAAGTTCTCAGTTGATGTAGTATTCTATCCAATTCCCGATCTATTTGACTGATGACTCGCCGATAAGTCGTTAATCCCTCACCAATCGGATCTTTAATGGAAAGATTTTTTGGTTTCTTACCCTTTCGATCAAAGGCTTTAAGCAGAAAAACGTTTTCTTTATACCTGGGGAAATACGTTTCAATAAAATCTTTATGGTAATCTGCCATTACAAAAATAATATCCGCACCAGCAACTATCTTCTCGTTCACACCCTGTGAGATGTGATTAGATATATCCACTCCCTTTTCTTTTGCAGCCGTGATCGCATGTATTGTCGCAGGATTTCCATCGATCCCTAACGTTCCAGCAGACTGAACCTTCAGTTTCCTGCCATAAACTGGAAACAGCTTCTTTTTTAATAGTCCCTCTGCCATTGGACTGCGACAACTATTACCAGAACAAACAAATAAAACAGTATAATTTTCATTGTTCTTTTTTTTCATAAACTAAATTTCCAATCGCTTTTTCAATTTTCTGTTTTGAAATTGCGCCTTCTCGTATCAATACAATTTTATCGTCCTCCACGGATACGACAGTAGATGCTATTTGGGACATGGATTTTCCGCCGTCAATGATTAAATCTAATTTATCCCCGAAATTTTTAAGTACTTCGCCAGCGCTGGTTGGATTCCTTTCGCCTGAAATATTAGCACTGGTTGATGTGATAGGTACGCCACAGAGTTTGAGAAGTTCCAGGCAGATCGTATGCCCGGGCACCCTGATCCCAATTCTATTGCTGTAACCCAATAAGTCTCTGTTGAGATAAGGGGCTGCATTCAAAACCATGGTCAAGGGTCCTGGCCAAAATTGTCGGGCGAGATGAAAAGCAATATCAGGAAAAGATGCAACCAATTTTTGAACATGTTCCAAATCCTGGTCAATGATTAGTATTGGTTTTCTCTTCTCTCTTTTTTTTAGTTGAAAGATTTTGTTAATAGCTGTACTGCTGAATACATTAGCACCCAGCCCGTATATGGTCTCTGTGGGATATCCGATTACCCCCTCATTTAAAATAATATCGGCAGCTTCATGCAGCAATTTTAAATCTGGTTTTGTAGGATGTAATTTAATTGTTTTCATTCAGAATAAATCATCTTATTTTTTGAATAAAATTATTTGTTCGAAATCATGAACACAGTGATACTGGCGGAGTTACATAGTCACTATACTCCAAAATCTCTTAATGAATTATGAATACTTTTCTGTCACCAAACACATGAGTACCAAAAGGTTTAATAAATCACGCAAAAACAGCGAGACGCAAAGAACTCGCAAAGAAGTTAATTATTAATTAAGAATAAATAAACATGTTTTTCTTTCTGACAACTTTGCGGTTTTGCGTTCGCCAAAGAACGAATCTGCATATAGCGTGATCTTTGCTTGATGCCTGTGATCGGTTACGATTTTTCATTCCATATTTAAATTTTAACTATTGCACTTTCGGCAATAAATTCTGTAAAGCATATTGATACGA
>Ga0209427_10008286_pt1 | contig 11709 bp, 11 predicted proteins | sample DeeMarSWOR136_30_FD_187465 | JGI IMG/M metagenome (GOLD analysis project Ga0209427, IMG submission 187465) | Marine sediment microbial communities from White Oak River estuary, North Carolina - WOR-1-36_30 (SPAdes) (version 2) | ecosystem: Environmental > Aquatic > Marine > Intertidal zone >... | reverse complement strand
AGCTATGGACCCATCGGTTCTGTTGACAACATCGAAGCGACCAACAGCAGCTACTATATCTTTACATCAACAGGACAGTTCACAGGTCTCAGTGGTTCTCTGACCTACTCATCTGGAGAGTGGACAGCCGCAGTAGATGTGTCATCGCTTGCAGCTGGGGACTACTACATCTATGCAGTTATTTCAGATGGAATCAACGAGGCTTCGACAGCACACTTCGATTTCACAATTGAAGAGGTCACAACTACGACACCACCAACAACTACACCTACTGCACCCACCACGACTACCACACCAACAGCCCCTCCAAGTGAGATGGACCCAACAATGTTAATCATTCTGCTTGGTGGAGTAGGTGCGGTTATCGTGATAGTTGTCATCTTAGTGCTGCTTAGGAAGAAACGGTCTTAGAATATAGTAACCAACATCTTTGAAGAGAGGCTTGTCCTCTCTTCGACCTTTTCTTTTTCTCTATGTTATGACACTGACCCAATCTTTCGTTGTCTATTCTAGGTGGGTATTCAGGGTCAAGAATAAATGTGAAAAAACTCTAATCTTCAGGCTCTTACTTGGAACATGATTATTTGTTGGGGAAATGAATATGAAACGAATAGGGATACTCGGGGGAACTAGTCCTGAGTCAACAGTATCATATTACTCCACAATCATTCATGAGTATACAAAACAATACAACGACCATAACTATCCAGAGATTCTGATTTTCAGTGTATCATTCCAAAAGGTCATTGATTGGACACATGAAAAAAGGCTTGACCTTATCGCTCAGGAACTTTCTCGGGGACTGAAGATACTTCAGAAGGCGGGAGCAGACTTTGGACTCATCGCTGCAGTCACCCTACACATCGTTTATGATGAGGTCTCGAAGACGGTTGAGATACCACTGCTTCATCTGGCTGATGTCACTGCTGACGCCATACAGAAGGATGGCTATGCAGTTGTGGGATTGATGGGGACTTTGACCACCATGAGAGAGAAGTTCTTCAGGGCACATCTACAAAGTCATGGGATTAAGACCATTGTTCCAGAAGAGAGTATGCAGAACGAGATTGATAGGATTCTATACAAAGAGGCTTCTTTGGGTATAATAAAAGACGAATCGCGCCAGGTGTTTCTAGATGTTGTTGACTTCTTTGAGAACAATGGAGCTGATGGGGTTGTCTTAGGTTGCACAGAGATTCCGCTGCTCTTGAAACAAGAACACACAGATGTCCCACTCTATGATACAACCTATCTCCATGCACGAGCAGCTCTTGATCTTGCGCTCAAGGGCTGACGAGTTTGAGTTGTGGATTGTTCAAAGAACAAGACCAATAACATTTGGAAACAAGTCGAATAAGTTTGGACAACTTAGAAATTGATGAGGATCTAGTAGATGTGAGGCAAAAGTCGCCATGTGCGATTCATATACTCCGCGTATTCCTCTCCAAAGGTTTCCAGGAGTATCTTTTCCTCCAACAACATACGACTCCTGAAGACAGCGAATAGACCTATCACAGTTACGATGGTCACAATCAGGCTACCGAATGAGAACGAATATCCTGCAAAGAGGAGAAGGAATCCCAGATATTGTGGATTCCTGACATGTCTGTACATGCCATCGGTGATTAGATGATGGTCCTTCTCGATGGCAATCTTCGCACCTCCATAGTGACCAATCTGAAATCTACTTGCTAGGAGGATTATCGATCCAACTAGAAGAACTAGGACGCCTATTAGAACCATGAGCAACAAGAGTTCTAGTAGGTACATCGAAGTCAGATAGTGCCACTCATAATGCGGTAGAGCAACCATGAACGGAAAGAGGAGGAAGGCAAGTGCGACTATTGCTTGATTGTATCTATCGCTTTGTGTGGAGATAGACCTAATCGCAACATCAATGCATATGAAGAGGGAGAGGAGCGCAATTGGAACAAGTGTTACCAGGTTGGTGTAAACCTCTGGTGAGAAGATGAGAAAGATGGAGTTCATGAAGACCAGTACGAGAATTACACCAATTGATTTCTTTGCTATTGTTTGAAGATCTGACACTAGATTTTCTATCATGAGGTCTCTTCATAGGTCTGTCGCTCACCATGTCTTGATGTTCCAATCAGAAACAGCGTGTCATTGCTGCACTGGTTTTGTATACATTGAATTTAGTGATTGGTAGTAATGGTGTTATGATGCCTTTATTTTGTCATGAAAATCTGCAATCTCCGCCTGAATGTCAGCTCCAACGCCGAGGATGTCCATTGGTTTGGGAACAACGAATGCGATTCTGAAGATTACCCCTAAATTCACATTTGCCCAGTACATGACCTCAGGTTTCTCAAGAAATTTGTATTCATACCTATCACATACTTCATTGATATACTTCATGACTTTCTTCATGGAATAGTCCTTGTGTACTTGGACGTCGAATGTATACCGATAGACTTCTGTCCCCTTTGCAAGGTCTTTCAATCCACCTAGTGCTGATTTTAGCTTACCTCCACGATCATGTTTTTCTGCCTCTACGCCTCGATCAAACATTAATTCGTCTGCTCTTACTCTAAAATTCGTGACGTCAGAATCAACAACCCTGCTGTTTGGAACAACCTTTTTGGTCATGTCCGGAAGCAGCAGGCGAGTATAGTTTAATGTAAGTTCTGTCACAATACCTTCTTCACTGCCAATACGTACATAATCACCAACTCGAAAAGGTCTTGATCCGAGTACATAGAATCCACTGACCATATTTGCAAGAGCTCTTGAGAAGGCAAGCCCGATTGCAGTTCCGAATATTGCGCCTCCTGTGATTATTGCTGTGCCAGATATTATGGTTGTGGCTGACAATATGGTGGTTAGACCAACAGCGAAGAAAATAAGACGCGTTATGAGGCGTATACCACTTATTGCTTCAGGTGGCATCCCTACCCGTCGAAATGAAACTGTGATGCTACGCATAATAACTAGATAGATCACATAGAGTACCAGAAGGAATGGGATGAGTGCGACAATTTCTGCATAGTAACCAAGTCCAAATGGAGAAAGAAGTTCTCTTATAATCTCAACAAAGGGATTAACTATATCCTGCACTAGTAATCACCACGGTTTTAGATTAAATGGAATCCATCATAAATACTCTGAAAGAGCAAAAACACAGGAGGTCTTGCGAATTCTTTGATAGTTTCAATAAGTGAATCATAACGATGGGTGTAATGTTACTGAATCAAGTTGTCCTCTGCACTAAGTCTCCACGAGATTCCTGATTTATGATGTCCTCATAAGGACCTGTGTCCTGTTGTTATGAGTGTTTTGAATACTTTGGCTATTATATCAAAGTCAAGCTTCTCTAGAAGACAAGAATCATCAACAAGATATCAAAGATATCAACACCAAGATGTACGGTCCATGAAACGAATATGCTCCATGTCCTCCAGTAAATCAATCCATAGATTGCACTATCGATGAAGACAGCCAATAGATCAAGGAGAACTATGAAGGGGTCACCTGGTGCCCAATGCATCGCTGTCATGAAGAGAGAGCCTATGACAATCCCAATGAACAGACCATAGCGATTTGTGAAGCGTTCCTGAATCATACCACGGTCAACCAGCTCCTCAACAAAGGTCACAAAGATGATCATACTTAGAAACCCAGCCAGGACACCGATTCCTGCATCAGGTGACCACGGGATTCTACTGTAGATGTGTTCCATGAAGGGGGGAATAAACCAAGAGGTGCCCACTATCACAATGAACTGAATCACAAACACAACCAAGACAATCAGGTGCCAATTGGATTTGAGGGCGTTCAGATAGCCTCCACGTTTCACCCCAAACTCTGTCCAGGACCTATTTCTTCGTCTTCTCTCAATCAGTAGATAGGCGAGGGGCAGAAGCATCATGAGACCCTTGATCTCTTGTATCAAAATACTCAGAGCAACTGTCACCAACATGATGACTGTCAGTTCATAGAGTTGGGTGCTGTCTGTGTTTGGAATAATCTCAGCAGGTTGATTCAGTCCAGATTCGCTCACTCCAACACATGCACCTAATATCCTATTATTAAGATGGTTTTCAAAGAATATTGGGTTCACGAACCAAGCATTTGAGTGTCTTTTTTCCTATGCAAGACTGTGCAACGACAACTACTGCCTTGTAAATCTTGAAGAGAGAAGTGGTGTCAAGGCTATCGATAGGACCTTCGGAAATATGATAGTACTAGTGATAGTGGAAATTGATGTCATCTGTGAGCTTCCACAGATTTAGTCGTCATCTAGCTCATCCTCTTCCAGCTCTACATGAAGCTGACCTTTTCTTCTCACTATCACTGAGCATACACCCTCACTCACAGGACTGACCAAAAGGAGCTGGTTCTCACTATCATACTCAACCTCTGTATTGATGGTGTCTATTGTGAAACCTGAAGGAAATTGGACTTTAGGGATATAGAGAGTGGTGGGGGCGGATATGGTTGGAGCTCCCTCAAACTCGACATGAAATGAGCCACCCTTAAGATCAAAATCCATGAAGTGGGGCGTTCCAGCGAGATGAAGAAACCTCGGTCGGCAGAAGCCCTGAAGTGCTCGACCTCCACTGTCTATATGCGCAGGGTTAGTCCGTTGGTCTTTGCTGAAGATAGAGAAATCCTCTAAGTTCCATTGATCGCCCCATGTATTGTCGTTGTCCGGGGTGTAGTTCCAATGAAAGGCATGCAACAGATTCTTGTCAAGGCTCTGATAGTACGTGTTGAGAGCTTGGATATGAGTCTTCCAAGCACCTTCGGGGTTTTTCTGAAACTCCTCGTATGCTTTCTTCTTATCAAGGTCGAAACAGAGGTTTATCTCACCTATGACAGTTGGAGTTTCTCCTGTAATCTTCTTGGTGAAGAGCTTGAGTGCTTTTTGCTGCTCTACGAACATTTTCCGTATCTTCCCGCCACCAATGACTGTAGTTCCCTTCATGATGTCGTAGCTTGCTCTCCCCATGAATCGTTTCATGCCCATAGTTGCAACATCGAACCAGTGTGGAGCGTGCACAGAGTTGGGCGGGACCTCAAACTCCTTTACCTGACCTTTCAGTATCGGTTCAAAGGGAGCCTGCACGAAGATTATAGCTTCAGGAAAAACATCCCTGATACTTTTGGCATAGGAGAAGAGGAATGGAGAAAGATGGTCTTGATAGAAGTCAGTACCTGTGAAGTGCTCGTTCCGTAGAATCTGGGGCACTTCATTCCTGTCAATTGTCCAGACTCCTTCATTCCTCCATATGTCTTTAGATTCATTGATCCATACTGAGACTCTGTTTGGGTTGATGAGGTCGCGCCGAGTTTCTTTGATGCCAAGACGTTTGACCTCACGGAATGGTATCTCACGAGAGTGCCCTGATGCAGTGAGCATTGCATCAATTGGAGTATAGGCATGCCCGAGTACCTCGCCCAAGTCACTATCTGAACCATCGACCAGACTACCAATCCATCCCTGATTGGGCTCATTAATGGGTTCAAACCCAAGAACACAATCAAGGTCTCGAACTCTTCTAGCCAGCTGTACCAAGGAATTCGTGAAATGCTCCTGCAGAAATGTCTGAGCACTCGTTCCACTCACAGTGCAGGATTGTGCGAATTTCTCTCCGCCAAAGAATAGAGTCCACATCGTGCAGGAGGCAAAAGCAACTCGATTCTGACTCCAGCTCAACGGTCCGAAAGCCTTGGGATCATTTGGGTCATATCGATGCTGCATGAGCGTAGCAGCCCCAGTCTCATCGAACTTTGTGAAGTCAATTCCCACAACCTCAAATGTCCAGCCAGGAGCACCATCTCCACCACACATGCGGCTCCAGACATCCTGATGAGGGTCAATTATCACATGGAGTCCAAAGGAATCGATGATCTTGAGAACCTCTTCAACATAGTCCAGATATTCCAAATCATAGTTACCCGGACCTGCATGTTCGATAGCCTCCCATGTGGTGAGGAAACGAATTGCATTGAACCCCCAGTGCTTGATGCGTCGAAGATGCTCATTGGCCTCCTCAAGAGGGAATGGACGACCAACAAAGGACACCTCTGTGTGGTCATGGAAGTCTGTCTTGAGATGAGTCGCACCATTGGGTCTGGTGGGTATCTTGGAGCTACCTGATAGATTCACTCCTCGAAGAAGGACTTTCCTGCCTGCTTCATCAACGAACCACTCTCCATCGATACTCAGACGCATTTTTATCCCACGCTATGAACAACAGGACTTTCGTGCTCAGATATTCCTTTTGTCAAGTATTATGACACCTTCTTCTTTCTCTCTTCAAGAATGGCTTGAGGATACTTTGCCTGAAAGAAGGGGATGCCGGACATGAAATGAACAAATCCCTGGATGAGGGGACCGGGGCGATGCATCCTGTCGAGATGTTCATCAAAGAAGATATACCGATAAGGCTCAGCATACTTCCATCCGTTCACATGGAGTCCTCCCAGTAGGCGTGTGGGGCGTACAAGATGACGCATCCAGGACATTATCCACCACTGTGTCTTATGACAATCTATCGCTCTGTCTGCAACGTCTATATCCTCATTCGGAATTGGAAAGTAAGTGTTTGGACATAGGGAGTCGTAGAAGTAGAGCCTCGGTGTGTGCTTAAGAAGACCCTTGTTGATGACGTAGAAGACAGCACGACCTGTGTTGAGATGGTCCATGTGATAGTACCATGCATAGAGACCCTCAGGGGCAACCACCACGTCAGGTCTGTGTTTCTTGAGATATTTGGCTATGTGATCAACAAAGACTCGGTCTAGGGTCACGAAACCATCGATATACCCCAAGTAGTCGATGTTCTCTCTAGGAATTCCATAAATGGCACAGGCATCGGCTAACTCGTTCTCTCGAATCCTGACCAAGAAGTCACCCTTAAGGTGGTCATACTCAGGTCCAGGGAGTCCAAATTCACCCTTAGTGACTGAGGCTATCCGAATCTCGTGTCCTCTTCTGCCCAGGTGGTACAGGAGGTGAGGACAGTTGATCTCAAGGTCATCAGGGTGTGCCTGAAAGAAGACATACTTTGTCATAGCACAACACCTTGACAGGACTATTTCCATCTCAGGGAGCTGTAGTTATCCTGAGTGACTTTCTCAAGTCCCTCGAGGATGCTCCTAGTTCCTTCACTTCGCGCGACCTCCTCAAGCTCCCCAGCAGCCACAGCTCGCCCCTCCTTGGCTGAGAGGTAGGCAAGGAGCGTGACCCCAACAGCAGCTCGTGCCTGAGCAGGAGTGAACTCTGGTTCAGTATCATTGATTATACTTTCAGCAAAATGAGTGTCCTCACAGCGAGCAGAGATCAAGTAGTACTTGGGATAGGGACCATGTTCTACTTCAGGACTGTAGAAGGCACCCTTCTGCTCTGCTGCCTCATGTGATGAGAAGATCTGGACAGGGCGTTCCCAAGCATGGTCCTCTAGTATTGATCCCTGTGTTCCATGCAGCTCCAGCCGGTTCGTGAGAGGATGAACAGTGATTGAAGATAGGTCAACAGTTACCATCGCTCCCTGTTTGTACCGAAGGAGAACTATTGCAGTATCTTCGCCCTTCTCTGGAGGTGAGTTCAATGCCTTCCCCAACCAGCACTGTACTGAGTCTATCTCCCCCAGCATCCAATTGAGGGTTGAGAATTTGTGGACTCCTTGATCTGCAACCACACCACCACCACCCTGATGATATGTGAAGTGCCAAGAGTTCAGGTTGAGAAACTGCTCATGAGGACAAAATGCCCCCTCATACGATCGCCCAAGGAACACATCACCTATCAGACCTTGGTCAAGGGCATTCTTAATGAGCTGGTGAGCGGGGAGAAACCGGTGATTCTCTGCAACCATGAGCTTGACCCCAGCTTCCTTCGTGGCCAGAATCATCTCGTCACACTCCTCTAGTGTGGTCGCCATGGGTTTCTCACAGAGGACATGCTTTCCAGCCTCGGCGGACTCCTTAGTGAGCTGAGCATGCAGGTAGTGTGGTGCAGCAATGAGCACAGCATCGATATCACTCTTTAGAAACTCGTCAATATCCGTGTATGGTGTCAACCCATGCCTTTTTGCAAAACTATTCACAGCCTTCTCATTCACATCGTGAGCAGCGACAAACTGCACCTTCGATTCTTCCAGCTTCTTGAAAGGGAGAACATGGAATGAGGCAGCAGAGCCACATCCAATCACTCCAAACCTCACGCGATCCATGATTCAACCATGGACAAACGGTTGCATAAGGCTTACCATTGTTAAGGGACAAGAATCCTTAAGATGAGCTTAGTTGTAGAGCATGAGATGCGTTTAGGGGAAGGAATCACTCATGTCATATCTTTATGGTGTCCTCCTCGCAATTACCTCTGGGATAAGCAATAATGTGGGGACACTGCTTCAGAAGAAGGTAGTCAATGACCTACCGACTGAGGCTAAAGAGCAGAGATTCTTTCGGTCCCTAGTGAAGAAACCTCTGTGGCTTGTGGGACTCCTGTTTCAACTTGCGATAGGGACTGCCTTCTTCATGCTAGCTCAGGTCTATATTGGCCCTGCGTTGATACCTGGACTTATGGCAGTTGGGCTTATTGTCCTAGCAATAGGGTCTGTGAAGCTCATTGGCGAGTCACTGACTCGAACAGAAATCATTGGAATCACTTTGATAATGGCTGCAATCTTCACAATCACCTTCAGTGAGCTGGTCATCGATATCGTAGTCTTCGACTTCCTGGAAACCGGATTCCTGATGAGAGTTGCAATCTTCACCTTTGCAATCATTGCGATGATACTGGTTCTTGAGGCTTCACACAGGAGATGGATTAAGATACGAGCAGTGGCAAGAGCTCTCATTTCAGGACTGTTCATTGCAATGACAAACTACTGGATTGCAGTTCTTCTGGCAACGATTGTGCATGTCTTTGAAGGGACATTCGTACTCCTCGAGCTCGGACTGTTTGCAATCTCAGCTGTCATCCTGGTCCTAGACAATATATTCGCTCTTGGGGCCTTACAGAGTGCATTTCTATCAGGACAAGCCAATCTGATCATACCAATACAACAGGTGCCAATTCAAATCACACCGGGATTTGTCTTCCTTTTGATGTTCCTCTTGCCTGCTCCCTCGGTTCTCTCTCTTATCCTCTTTTTCGCAGGTGTGGGCATGATTGTCATGAGTTCATTTCTTCTTGGAAGGCGTCAGGTAGCTCTTGAGTCGATAAAGTGAGTGAACATTGTGGACGAGGGACCATAGTCCACGCTGAGGTTAAGAAGACCTAAATAGCCCATGAAATGGTATGATGGATGATATATCCACAGAAGGGAGAGATAGCGTGGCTGGGAAAGATGATATAATGAAAGCCCTCCAGAGATGGGTCACACTACTTGAGAACGATTCTACTGTCGCAGAGCAGTTTGAGGGGTTCAAGAAGACCTTCTTGATTGTCGTTGAAGATCTAGACTTTTCAGTTCAAATGATATTCGATGGGACAAACAAGGCTCGACTTGTGGAGGGTTCTGTTAGCAATCCAGAGATGAGCCTCACCATTGAGTCCGACCTGCTTCTTGGAATCTGCAATGGAGAAATTGACCCGATGGAGACCTTCATGATGGGCGATCTGAAGTTGAGTGGAAATATGGCGGATCTCCAGAAGCTTGAGGTGTTCATGGACCTGTTCGATGAGTGAGAAGAGTGATGTCATGAAACCAATTGGGTTTGACAGGAGGCGTACAGCTGAGATTCTTGATGCACATGATATTGACGTTCTTGTGGCATCCACTGATGTGAATGTCTTCTACACAACAGGTCTTCCTACACTGCACGTTGCAAACAATCCCATCCTCTGGGTTCTGAAGAATCAGTTTCCGTACATCGCACTGATACGGAGGGATGGGGAGCTCAGCCTCTTCTATTGGATGGTCTTCTCCAGCCTTGAGAAGTTCTCGTGGGTCAGGGATGCCACAGGTATCATATCACCGCAACAGGCGATGAAAATGGTGTCTGACAAACTGGTGGAATGGGGAATCGAGAGTGGAAAAACTGTGGGATTGGAATCACTGATGCCGCGGTATCAGGCGGATCATCTGAAATCCAAATTCCCTGATGTGAAGTTCATTGATGGGGACAATGCATTCCTCAGGATGCGTCGGGTGAAGTCGAAAGAAGAGCAAGAGCGAATAAAGAAGTCAACTGCTATTGCAGAGAAGGCGATAGAGCAGATCATCGAGGAAGTCTATGAAGGCATAACAGATAATGACCTGCTCAAGATTGCGCGTAGGACAATCATAGATGAAGGTGCTGAGGGATGGGACCACCTGACCATCGGGATTGGTTCTGCAGACCCTGAGGCTCCGGGTGTAGGTACTATTATGAAAAAGGGTGACATAACACGTCTGGACATAGGAGCAGTGTGGAAGGGATATGTGTCTGATGTTAGCCGACATGTGGTGATAGGAGAAGTCCCTGAGGGTGCTGATGAGGTCGTTGAGCGGATGGTCAAGGTACAAGACTTCTGTGTTGAGCAGATAAGACCCGGAGCAGACCCTAGCGAGGTCTACAAGGCAGCTATGAAGTTTCATCAGCCATTAAAGCCAGGTGTGCGACCCATCATCACATGTCACACCATTGGTCTCGAGTGCGAGGAGGAGCAAATCTTCTCTCGAATGGGCAAGGCAGACTTCCCCTTTGAGGAAGGCATGGTCATGGACATCGAGATCTGGCAGAACTTCAAGGACCTCGGTCTGATTGGGGTTGAGGACTGCTATCGTGTGACCAAGAGTGGGTGCGAACGCATATCTACTCTGAATAAGGAGATATTTGTGAAGAGAGGTTGAAAGAGATGAGAGTAAAGGACAAGATTGTGATTCTGACAGGAGCCGCATCAGGTATTGGTCGAGCAGCGGCCATCCTCCTCGGAAAGGAGGGGGCAACTCAGGTCTTGTCAGACATAGACGAGAAGGGTCTGAAAGAAACTCTCGACCTGATAAAGAAGGGGAAGGACCGAGCTGAAATCATGCGAGTCGATGTAACAGACTCAGCTCAAGTGAAGAAGATGATTGACCACACAACCAAGAAGTATGGACGAATCGACGTACTCATCGCAAATGCAGGCGTGGTCAGGGTTGGGCCTGTGGAAGACTTCCCAGATGAGGACTATGACCTTCTGATCAATGTTAATCTGAAGGGGACTTACTACAGCTGTAAACACGCCATCCCATACTTGAAGAAGCAGGGATTTGGGTCTGTCATCACTCTTGCCTCCGTTGCAGCTCATATTGGTCAGGTCAACCATGCCAACTATTGCTCTACAAAGGCGGGAATTTTGGGGTTCACACGAGCGCTGGCTCTTGACCTTGCACCATATGGAGTCAGGGTGAACAGTGTCTCACCTGGAGCAACGGACACTCCGATGTTGGTAAGCGATGTCACAAAGCAAGCGAGAGAGAGAGGCGTTGCTTACGAGGTCGTGAAGAAGGAGTTCGAGGAGGAGGGCGTGCTAAAACGCTGGGCCACCCCCGAAGAGGTCGCAACCGGCATCTTGTATTTGGCAAGTGATGAGTCATCCTATATGACTGGTTCAGACCTTCGGATTGATGGTGGTTGGACAGCACGTTGACCTAGCTCAGATGGTCATGCCTCCATCCACAGAGAGGCTGATACCTGTGGCAAACTCTGCAAGGGCTAGGTAGAGTATACCCTCAGCGATCTCTTCGGACGTCCCAAACCTTCCCA
>Ga0209427_10008284_pt1 | contig 11710 bp, 10 predicted proteins | sample DeeMarSWOR136_30_FD_187465 | JGI IMG/M metagenome (GOLD analysis project Ga0209427, IMG submission 187465) | Marine sediment microbial communities from White Oak River estuary, North Carolina - WOR-1-36_30 (SPAdes) (version 2) | ecosystem: Environmental > Aquatic > Marine > Intertidal zone >... | reverse complement strand
CTTCTCACCAAAGAAGGGTCAAAAGATTCCAGATAATAAATGACATCAAACAACACAGACAGAATGTACTCAAGGTCAACGATTAACTCGTGATGATCTGAATCGATATAGTCAGCCATAACTCTTGCATTTTCAATATCACTACTTTGGCCGACTCCGAAGGCAAACGTTTTCAGTTTTGTGTCCTTTCCAAACTTGTGCCTAAATGCCTCGCTGGCCAAAGAGGCAACCACGCTGCTGTCAATACCTCCGCTCAGCAGGCTGCCGGTTGTCACGCGGAAATCTACCCGATTGTAAAAGCTTCGTTTTATGATCCTGCGGATAGTTTCCGTGATTTCATCCAAGTCTGTGTGAAGCGTTTCCGGCCGTGACTTGGGCAGTTGGGCAAACTGTGTCAAATTCCCATGTTTGTCCATGAAATGTCCGGGAGGGAATTCATAGACTTGGCCTGTCACCTCAACGATGCTCTTTAATTCAGAGGCAAGATAAAGGGTGTGATCCTTCAAGCCGTAGAACATGGTTTTAATTCCAAGGGCATCCCTTGCCGCAAAGATTCCATCTCCATCAGCAATCACAAAGGCAAAGATGGTATCATTCAGGTACTGAACCATACCCTTGCCGTATTGCTGGTACAACTCCATGAGCAGCCTTTCCTCTCTGAAAGGTCCATCTGAGATGTCATGACGGCTAGCCAGCTCTTCCCAGTTGCCCATTTGACCATCGTAGCAAATCCTCAGGCTCGGGTTTGAAGAACACTGAACAGGGATCTTGAAGTCTCCCTCCGAAACAGCGCCGTCGGCCTGCAGGTAATTTTGCCCCATCATGAGCCCATTGATTTTGAAGTCGCCAAAAACATAGGAGCCCCGATGTTTGATCTTATGAAGCATTGTCTCTAATTCGTCCTGATCAGGCTTACCATAGGCTATTACTAGTCCACTCATATCAACCCTCGATAGTTATGTTATTTCTGAATTTCGAATATCCCTACAAGACCGTGCCCCATCCCCATCCCGCGCTGCAGATCCATTTCAAGTTTTCGCAGTGAATAGCCGAGCTGAGGTTCTATCACGTTGGACCGCACGTCTCCCCATTTGGACCAGCCCACACCTTCGATGACCCGCCGCATTGAAGCCATGGCCTCTTTCAGTGGAGCTGGATAGAAAGGAAGGGGATCAGGGACACTTTCCAGGTTATCTTTGTCTGGGTCATAGAGACTAAGCACATGGATTGTGTGTTGGACTAAGGCGTTGGAACACATGAAAAGCATTTCAAAGAGGTTATTCAGATGATCAAATCCGGAGCGAGGTACATAATCAACAAGGAGGCTCTCCAAATCTGTCCGGACATAACTCTCAAAGAGCGAGTTGACTGCCCCTCGAAGTTTTGGACAGTTCTTGTTATAGTCCCCTGTGTCCATGTGTCTACCGATAAAGATGGAGCGATCAAAAAAGGTGACAGGTTTGATGCGCGCGTCCCCGGCCTTTTCCGCATCTTCAATCATAGCCGTTACCTCGTCCTGACTTACCAAACGAAGAGGGAAAACAGCGACCTCTGCTCTGTCACGTTCTTCTTCCGGGTAGATGTACGAGATGCGGTAATCCATGAAATATTCCGTATTGACTGGCTGGTCCCACAGGTCCTGCCATTCATAAGAGTATCTGCCAAGCCAGTCTCCCATGAAGATCGCACCGTCAGGTGCGTGCCGTGCAATGTCCGCAATAATCTTCACAGTTTCAGAATGGTTAAGATGGGAAAAGGTTCCGTAAGACGTAAAGTAGATATCAAAAGGGCCTTCATCCTTGATGCTATCCGGAAGACCCGCGGACATGTCTCCGCGGACGAAACGCACCTTGGGTAGATGCCCGTAATAGGCCTCAGCCTGTTCTAATAGGTCCTCGTTGATGTCAAATCCAACGTATTCTTTGATCATATCAGGGGTAAGCGTAGCCGTGATGTATTCGTATATGCCCGGATCTTTGGTGGTAACCCCGGTGAGAAGGTCATAGCCGTCACCGCTTCCGCAACCCAGATCCAGGATACGAATTCTCTCCAATCGTTGTCTCTTACGCTCCACAAGTGCGTTCAATGGGGACCGCAAAAAGATTCCTGTGACCTGGTCTTCCCAGAACTTTCGAACATTGTCGTATTTACCCAGTAGCCCCGAAGACTTATCATATTTTCCAGTATGGGCTGCCTGAGAATAAGCTGCCTTTTCTGTCACAGTCTACACCTTTCTGACCTTTGCCAATACATGACTTTGCTTGCTTTTGCCTTTGCATCGGGGACTGTTGAGGACTCTTTATGACAATAGCCACTGGCATCGGGTAAGGAACATATCTTTGGGAGACAGGGCTTTTGTCTGCCAAGCGGCACATCTTATGCTGTCATCGCCTTCAACGCGTCCATGGCATCAAAGGCGTCCCTGCAATGGGCATCCGCCCCTATCTGATTGGCAAACTCGACAGACGTGGGAGCCCCACCGACAAGCACTTTTACCCTGTCTCTGAGTCCTCGCTCTTTGAGCTTGTCAACAACATCTCCCATCACACGCATTGTCGTGGTGAGCAGCGCTGAAAGCCCCAAGAAAGGAGCCTGATGCTTCTCTACCGCTCCAACGATCCGCTCTATCGCCACGTCTGCTCCCAAGTCAATGACCTCATACCCCCCACCCTTCAACATGATGGAGACAATATTCTTTCCTATATCGTGAAGGTCGCCTGCCACAGTCGCGATAACAAACTTGCCTTTGCTCTCCACTCCGGCCTTGACCAGATGAGGTGTTAATATGTCCATGGCCGCGCCCACGCATTCAGCCGAAGCGAGCATATCAGGGATCAAATATTCTCTTTTTTCGAATTTTTCCCCCACCACATCCATTGCCGCGGTGAGCCCCTCCAAAAGAATAGCTTTCGGACTCAACCCCTCCTCAAGGGCTTCTTGGACCAGGTCGGTTACTGCCGGTTGGCCCTCCAAACCTTCGTCATATCCCTCGTCTTCAGCCTCTACGCGGCCTTGTACGACGTTGAATGCAATCTTGCTGGTCAATTCGTCCTGATTCATATTGTGTTCTCCTGCTCCGAATTGTTGTCTTATAGAATTGCCTGACTAGATAGCCTGCTTCAACCCTGGCAGCAAACCAGGTGTCTTATCAAAAATCTGATCCACTATGGCCTGATCCAAAAGCGGTGATGGTTGATTATCCAAATGCTTCATGTACGCCAGCGCCTTCTCCAAGACCTTATCCTCAAGTCCCTTCGCTTCAAAGAGATAAGGGCTTGAAACATCACCCGCATGCATGGCCTTACGGGCATGGCGGGCATACAGTCGGTAAGGCGACCCCATGACCTTTTTTACTATCTTCACCATGTCCTCAATAGTAGAAGGGTCTATTCTTGGCTCTCGAAGACAGTGTTTGATCTTGCCGATCTGCTCGTTATCCAGAACGGCTTGCAATGGGCAGAAGCTGTTTGTCCGATCCAGGAGCCCAAATGCGTAATGAATGTATTGAGCACCACTCATGGCCATATAGAGATGCGTGAAAAGCTTCTCAAAGGTTGCTTGCATGCCAGGGACCTTGGCGTCTCCCACGCCAGCCGTGGAATAGCAAGGCACACCGTAGAACCGGGCCATCTGCACACAGTCTATGTTGTACTGATTGAATTCGGGACACCCGTATAGGTCATGAAGGTCGTCGAGCCGGGCGCGCACCGGAACGCTCCCATAAAGCACAGGAGCGCCCTCCCTAATCAGTTGGGTAAAGGTTATGCCGACCAAGATCTCGGCGTTAATCTGTGCCACCATGCCAGCCTCCTGAATAGGGGCTGAAGATCCACCCTGGGGTGAGGACGAAATCACCAATGGAAGGCCTGCCTCAACAATGGCGAAAACCTTTTCAGTAGTTTCGTCCACAACCTGCAGCGGGCTCTTGAATACACATGCAATAAACGAAATGATCGGGTTCTGTCTAAGTGCGTCAGCCCCCCCTTCAATAATCTCAGCCATTCTTACAACATCCTGGAGCTTGTCCAGCTTGGTGAGACCCGCTTGGACGTGCTTGGTAATATTGTTCAGACTAGCAAAGAACTTATTCACATCGTGGTTGTCAGGGGTTACTTCTGGGTCCTGAATGTTTAAGGGGCGGATAAAGAAATCCAGGTGCTCCAGATGCTCACAAAGTCTGGCAGCACGACAAAGCAGGGTTGAAGTGCCTCTAATCTCCTTGAACCTAGGAAGCTTGAGTTTGGTATTGGGCTCATCCGTGGCTACGAATTCAGCCATCTCAGTTTCTATCCAGACATTGGCCTCAGAACCGGAGCCGAAATAGACGCGAGGCACATCCGCATCCAGCAGCAAACGATTCTCTGGGTTTCTGGCCCCGAGAATTATCTGGCCAGGAGCCTTCATAACGGCTTCGCTGATGAGTCCCGAAGGAAAAGTCACTCTCCAATAGGGGGCATGAGAGTCAGTTTCTTCCCATACGGTTGCTCCATGGGCCTTAAAGAGCTCAGCGGCCCGCCTGCTATAACACCAGATCCCAGGATCAGCCAAAATCTGCAAAGAGGCATCATCTATCCACATCACCTGCTCGCGACTTAGTCGTTCATACGGTTTGACGGGGGTGCCTTTCCTGTATTGTTCTGACACGGGCGTCCTCCGATCTTCAGATCTTTCTCTGATTTCTCCCTTGTGGCGCTACAAACACCGACACATAGTCACCAGAGATGGTGGAAAACGAACTATTAGATTCCAATCGCTATGCTGAATGTTTACCCCTAAAGCTCTTCGTATAGCGCCGACAATACCGATCTTTGCCTGTCAAGACCCCAGCTACCTTGATTGCACTGACCAGTCTTTCATCGAGTGGGTCCATAATAGCGGCATCCAAGCCGGCGTAAATGGCCATGTGCAAAAAAGCTATGTTCAATATGGACCTGCCGGGCAGGCCGTACGACACGTTTGAGAGCCCCATGGCCGCCTTGGCTGCCGGAAACAGCTCCTTAATACTGCTGAGGGTGACCAACGTCACTGCTCCCTGCTTGATGTCCGTGCTAACCGGTAGAACCAGCGGATCAAAGTATACGTTTTCCATGGGCACGCCGTGTTTGTCACAAGCATTGGCTATTTTTTCACAGGCGCGGAGACGCTCTGCAACCGTCGTGGGGATACCTGTCTCGTCCATGGCAAGGCCAATCAAGGGGCACTGATACTCACTGGCAAACGGGACCACCTGTGTCAAGTTCTTCTCTTCTGCTTTGGTCGAATTAATCAGGCTTGGCCTTCCGTTTCGGGCCTTGAGCCCTGCCTCAAGAACCGCAGGGTCCGGACTATCGATGCAAAGAGGTGTGTCGACCTGCTCCTGGATTGCTTGCACGGCCCATTGCATGGAAAGGATTTCATCCTGGGAAGATCCTACGCCTGTACCCACATTCACGTCGACAAAACTGGCGCCAGCATCCGCTTGACTCGTTGCCAGCTTTAGCAGTGCTGAAGCGTCCCGTCTCTCTATGATTTCCTTGATACCGGGGAGGCTCGCGTTGATCTTTTCTCCTATGATAATCACGTATAGCTCCTCGAATCTAGTCCATGACAAAGGATCGCAACCCGGGAATCTCTTCCCTAATCTGCTCTCTTACGCTCAACGGAATCGTCGCTTGCAAGGGCTGATCGAGGATTTCCACAACTTTTGCAGCTGCTCGGGCTTTGGTATCTTTTGCCCCTGCTGCCTCCCATTTGCCGCGCTCGTCCCGGTCGCTCAGTTGTGGAAGATACTGCTCTGAACGCATATGACGGCGCGTGTGGCGCGCGGACACAAAATGTCCTCCCGGTCCTGCCTTCCTGATCACATCAAAAGCAAGGGTCTCATCATCTACTCGGATGCCTTCCACAGCCCGCATGACCATGCCTATGATTTCGTTATCGATTACCAGTTTGTCGTACGAAGCAGTCATACAGAATTCCAAGAATCCGGCTGCATCATGTATAAGGTTGCCTCCGGCTAGAGCCACCATGAGACTGGTGATGGCAGATTCATACCCTGCCTGTGCATCAGTTACCTTGGAATCAGACATCCCTGCTGTGGCATAATACGGAAGCAAATAGAACTGAGCCATTTGGGCTGCAGCAGCATTCATGAGGCCCATCTCTACGGCTCCGGACAGATACTTCATGTCGCGCAAGTCAGTGATGGATGAAATACACCCATATAAAGTGGGGGTGCCAGGGTTCGTGAGTTGGGACAACATGACACCAGACAACGTGTCCACATTTTGCACTACCAGGTTGCCCGCCAAAGTGACAGGTGCTGTAGCGCCACAAAGGGGTTCTGTTGGGACGACTACCGGGATGCCGTGACGAGCCGCTTCCATGGTGAGTTGACCATAGTGCTCATCGATTTTGAAAGGGCTGATGACACAAGTCACCATGGATATGAACGGCCGCTCCCTGAACTTCTCCGGGGATCCGGCTATCATTTCAGCCATCTTTATGACGTTCTTCACGCCTTCTCTTGTGTATACGCCACCCATCACATGTTTCCGTGTGCGGTTCAAAGCAGCGCCAAACCGGTTCACATCCACCTCTTCGACTGGCAAGTCATTGGGATAGACGTTGAGCATAAAAAAGTGAATGTTGTCGAGCGTATCTACGAGGCGGGCCATATCCACGACATCTTTAAGTGTGGCTCTGCGGGAGTCTTGACTCCCCGGATCCAACACGTTCAACGCGGTGCCCCCTGTACCCAAATAGACACCCTTGCCACCCACTTTACAGTCGAGATCACCGTTTTCTGCCCGCCCGCAGAGCTTGACGATAGGTGGGGCTCTGTGGATTAGTTCCTCAACTTGGCCCGGAGAGATCTTCACAATTGCGCTGGTCTCATTTACGTCTGCGCCCGCAGCGCGAAACAGCTCCCTTGCTGGAGCAGAATTTACTTGGATTCCAATCTCATCAAAAACCCTGAGACTGGTCTCGTGTATCCGTAGAACGTCCTCATCGGTCAGGGGCTTGTATCGACCTCCTGGTAAACCTCTTCTTACGCTCTTCATAGATTGATCCTTGCTCGGCTAGTCACAGACATCAATAGCCAGAACCCTTTCTAGCTTCTTCTTGCCACGCAATCTGTCTTTTTGCAGTCCCGGCAGGGATTATAAGGGGAATTGAATTGGGTATTTGTACTATAGAACAATCCGAAGACACCTGAGATTGATTTCCGTGGCGTCATAAGGCAGGACTCGAGGAGCTCCACCCCTGTGTGCTCTGAGCCGAACAGGCTGAAGAGCTGCTTTTGCTCGCTAACAGGCCAATCGCAATATCCTGGGCTGAAACGTAGAGTCACAGATTTATTCTCTGCTGCAAATTCGATTTGCTTGCGTTGGTAAAACTGCTCAACCATATCTTCAACCGCTACCGAGCCCATGGCATCCAAGACATATGCCTGTGAAAGGCGCTTTTCAGCCATAAGGCGTAGAATCTCTCGATCCAGGCCACTTCCGAGAGTAGCTACAAAGCAGATGATCTCCTCCGAATCCTTTAACGCTTCGGCAAGCTTACGGCTCCGAAATGTCGTGTCTCCTTTCAAGCCAACAGATTCTATCTCAATCCTGTCGATACCTTGCATCCGATGGTGTAGTTGGGGCGCCAGGAGGTTCCTCAATGTTCGCTTGCAGTTTTCTATCTTAGTACGAAGCGAACAGGAGAAGCTTTCGTGTCCTCTTCTACCCAAGAGCCTGGAGAGTTCACATCTTTCCAGGCTCGAATTAATGTCTATTGCCTCCATTCCAAACCGTTCTGAGCATCGAACCACCTACTGCCTACACTTGAAGATATTGGGCAAGACACAACCTGTGGGTTGGCCGACAAGGCGGCTTGGGTTGGGCTCTTAGCTCCTTTGTCTTAGAATAAATTATGTTAAACTCATTTTAGCCGAGACTATTTGAGTTGAAATTGTGTACTATAATATCGACGGTTTGTCAACCCTCCTACCCCGACTCAAGTCCGGGTGGTCGTGTTAGAGGCGAACCAAACGTAACGTAGGAGGATTTTTGGAAGAATTGCTTGCGCTCAGAAACGCGGCGAGTACCAACAGCATATCGCAGGGAGTCACTCGACTGGCAAGTCCTGCACGTCGAGCATCTGGGTGAGCGTGTTGAGGCCACGGACGATCTGCTCTGCCTCTTTTTTTGGAAGTCTTTTCAGACCGTCCACGATCTTTTGTTGAATTGGAGGAGGTGCGTTCTTGGCAAGCCTGCGGCCCTCTTTTGTCAACTGAATGTTGATTATCCTTCGGTCCGGAGAGTTTCTCAGCCTCGTCACAAGTCCTTTCAGTTCGAGCCGATCAATGATTCCAGTAACCGTGCTCGACTTAACCATGATTATTCGGGCAATGTGGGAAGGAGGTAAAGGGCCGTTTTCGTGAAGCGCGAGCAAGCAGTTAAGCTGGGGAGCGCTTACTTGGTAATGCTTGCTGAGCTCCTTGGTATAAAGTTCCCTAGCCTGCATGAGCCTGCGGATTTGGTAGACAATCTCTCTTACCAAATCATGCGGAGTGCCGGGAGGACCACTGTGGGGTGCGGTTTGTTTATGATTTGACATTGAGTCTTTCCCTTGCGAGAAAGATTGGAGTTGAAATATTCAGTTAATATAATTAATTAGCATGGAAAAGTTATAAGAGCAACAGAATTCTTGAATCCAGCTGCTTGGCCACAGGACTTATGGCTATGAAGCTCTTGTTGCCATAACCTGTTGAATATATGATATATATGACTTGATGTGCCCCCTTTGTTCAACTGGAGGAAGATTCATGTTTGAAGCCTATCAATTTGCAAGTCAGCATCTCGAATTGGTCGCAAAGTGGGCCGTCGAGCACCTCTTGATCAGTGGAGTTGCCATCGGGAGTGCAGCCGTTATTGGCATTGTTTTTGGGATACTTATATCAGGGCAAGGAAAAGAACGGGTTGCCGATCTGGTGCTTTACTTTACTGAAATTATGATGACCGTTCCGAGCCTGGCTCTCTTTGGGCTGCTTATGCTCATGCTCGGGCGTATGGGACTGAGCGCAATTGGTTTCCTTCCTGCTGTTATGACACTGATTGTTTACGGCCAGTTACCAATACTGCGAAATACCTACATAGCCCTCCGCCAGGTTGACCCGGCCCTCATCGAGGCAGGCAGGGGTATGGGGATGAGCGAACGGCAGGTGCTTTTCAAGATCAATCTGCCAATGGCCCTTCCTGTCATATTCGCCGGTTTGAGAAACGCCATGGTGCTCATCATTGGGATTGCCACGATCGCTGCCCTGATCGGTGCCGGGGGATTTGGAGTACCCATATTTCGCGGACTGAGAAACGCACGAATGGATTTGATCATCATAGGAGGCGTATCTGTCTCGGTGCTCGCCTTACTGGTCGATGGTTCCATGGCCTTATTGGAACGCATCGTCACATCCAAAGGACTGAAAAGATAAGCTGCCAATGATAAAACTGGAGAATGTAACCAAGATCTATCCTGACGGCACAAAGGCGGTCAGGGAGGTTAGCCTTGAAGTCAAAAGAGGAGAGCTGTGCGTGCTTTTGGGGCCTTCGGGTTGCGGGAAAACGACCACGATGAAGATGATCAATCGACTGATCCCGTTAACCAGCGGAAAGATATACGTGGATGGCGTGGATCATGTCAGCGTGAACGAAAATGAGCTGCGCAGGAATATCGGCTATGCCATCCAGGAAGTTGGGCTTTTCCCTCACATGACCGTGGCTGAGAACATAACCACCGTCCCCGCCCTCAAGGGTTGGACAAGAGCTGACCGAACCAAGCGCGTCCTTGAACTTCTGCGACTTTTGAGAATGCCCCCTGACGAATTCATGAACAAGTATCCTAAAGACCTATCCGGCGGACAGCGTCAGCGGATAGGGATAGCCAGGGCACTCGGCGCCGATCCTCCGATTCTCCTTATGGATGAGCCCTTCGGAGCTATCGATCCGGTTACCCGAATCGATTTACAGAACGAATTCTTGAGCATCCAGAAGGAACTCGATAAGACCATCATATTTGTGACCCATGACATTTATGAAGCCGTCAAGATGGCTGACAGCATAGCCTTGATGAAAGAAGGTCGGCTTGTGCAACACGCCTCACCTGCCGATCTCCTTTACAGGCCGAAGAATAGGTTTGTAGAAGACTTTGTTGGTTCCGATCGTGGACTCAAAGGCCTGCAACTAATCCAGGCCAGGGGGGCTATGTGGGAGTCCCCCGCGATCGTTACACTTGACGCAAGTGTCGAATCTGCCCGCAAACAGATGGAGGAAGAAGGAATCGATTGGCTGGCGGTCATTAACGACGACAGAAAGCTTTTGGGATGGGTTATTAGCTCGAATTTGGTAAAAGGCCACACGGTTAGAGAGATCATAACTGTGTCGGCAAACAGGGTTACGGGTGACACTGTTCTGAGTGAAGCCCTTTCTCAGATGTTAACCAGTGGTCTGAAGGTGCTTGCTGTTGTCGACCAGCATGAGCGGTTGGAAGGTGTCTTGACCTTTGAGGGTATTCAGACAGCATTGAGAAAAGCCGTCCACAAGGAAAGCACTGAATGAGACATCGCGGCGTCTTGGTATTTCTTTTGGCGATTCTAATCGGGGTAACTGTTTGGGTAACAAGCCTGGGCAAGGTAGGGATCTATAGTACGTTCACCTGCGGTGATCTGTTTTACAACGCATGGGCTCACCTAGAAATGGTCCTCACAGCCGTATGCATAGCAACTGCTATTGGTGTGCCTTTAGGCATTTTGGTCACTCGACCGGGTCTCCACAAGCTGGCCACCCCTATCATTGGTGGGGCCAGCGTAGCTCAGACAATACCTAGTCTCGCCGTCATTGCCATCATGGCCCCAATCTTGGGCTTTGGCTTACGGTCAGCAATCGTGGCGCTGGTGATCTACGGAATTCTTCCCATAATACGCAATGCTTATGCAAGTATCAAAAACATCGATCCTGCCGTGGTGGAAGCTGCCAAGGGTATGGGATTGAACAGACTTCAAATCGCCCGGAGGATAGAACTCCCCTTGGCTAGACCAGTAATAATGGCTGGCGTCAGAATCTGTACTGTTATCACTGTGGGAACCGCGGAGCTTGCGGTTCTTGTGGGCGGAGCAGGACTAGGCAAAATAACGTTGACAGGGGTTTTCGCGCGGGAAGTTCTAATTATCCTCCAGGGGGCGGCGCCAACAGCTGCCATGGCAATTACATTAGGATTCCTCTTGGAGTGCATGGAGAAGTGGATGACTCCGAAGGGCCTGAGGGCAAACTGAGTTGTTGAGGAGACAAATAGTGGACAGAAGTAGGTGGATTAAGGTCATTGTATTCTTTGCGCTTGTCCTCGTAATGGATAGAACGCCATATATAGAGGCGGCTACAAAGCACGTTGTCGTAGGTAACAAGAACTTCACCGAACAATACATCATAGGCCAGCTGATAAAGCAGGTCTTGGAGGATCGCGGGTTCAAGGTTGAATTGAAATCCGATCTCACCTCCATGGCTCTGAGGGCGGGCATGGAATCCGGTGATATTGACATCTGCGCTGACTATACGGGAACGACTTGGATGGTTCACCTCAAACATAAGTACAAACTGGGGACGGGTCATGCAGAGTTGTACAAGCTCGTCAAAAGCGAAGATGAGAAGAAAGGGTTTGTCTGGCTATATCCGATCTGGAACAACAATAC
>Ga0209427_10008282_pt1 | contig 11710 bp, 13 predicted proteins | sample DeeMarSWOR136_30_FD_187465 | JGI IMG/M metagenome (GOLD analysis project Ga0209427, IMG submission 187465) | Marine sediment microbial communities from White Oak River estuary, North Carolina - WOR-1-36_30 (SPAdes) (version 2) | ecosystem: Environmental > Aquatic > Marine > Intertidal zone >... | reverse complement strand
CGCAGACTATCCCATTTGCGTAATCTCTGTTTTCAGATACCCAGACGCAGAGCTGGCCACCCTGCTCACCCCTTTGACCTATGAGCCCATCGGTATCGCACTGCCTGCCAACGATTCACTCCTGATCAACTTGGTAGAGAATTTTTTGGTAGCCTTTGAGGGCAGTGGTGAGCTGGAGGAGTTGCAAGAGCGCTGGTTTGAGAACGGGTCCTGGTTAAGAGAGCTGCCTTAGTGAAGTACCCCGCGGCAAGCCGCGGGGCATCCGCGCGAAGGCGAGTCCAGATAATCGCCGAATCTTCCCCGGCCCAAACCCACCATCAAATTCAGGGTTTATTGCGCAAACTAGCGGGTTCTGTTGGAATCATGATCACCGACTCGGCCACCCTTACTTGACACGGCATGAGCATTTTTCCTATACTTTGAACCATAAATAACTATTTTTCCCACAACCTTGGAGTCAACCATGCGTATCAGAGCCGTTTTAGGCATTTTCTTTTTGCCACCAATTCTGTTGGCCTTCATGGGTGCAGTGTTCGCCGGACTGGCGGGTTGCTCATCCCACGTCCATATCCCCCAAGCCGGTGCCGAGGTCAAAAGGGCGGACATGAAAATGGTAGAGAATTGCAAATATCTGGGTGAAGTGGAAGGATGCGATTATGAGCGTTACACCACGGATTGGCGGCGGGCTGATAAGTATCGGGAAATTCAGATTACCAATGCAAGATATGAAGCCCTGCAGAAGGCTGGGGCACTGGGTGCGACGCACATTGTATGGACCGGAGAGACCATTGAGGAGAGGCCTTGTGCCCATGGTATCGCCTATGATTGTAGTAAATCTGCCAAGTGATCACAGCGCTGCACATTTTCACCCTTGACACACAAGGTAGTTTACCTATATGATTTATCAAACTCGGAATCTGTAATCAGGTTAACTCATAGCGTATAAACCGTTAGACCAGGGGTTGTGGGTTCGAAACCCACTGCTTACTCGAAGTTAATCCATTCAACAACATTGACTGAAGAATAAAGGGCCCCTTCCTGATGACTTTACAGGTAGGGCTCTTTTTTTTCTTAGGGAGGCTTTAGATGCCACGATCCGGTCTTTTAAAGATCTTCTTGATCACCATCCTCTCCTTCTTCATTTCTCCCGCTTGGGCAACGGAGCGTGTCGTTGTCGCTGATTTTTCCTCTGGTGTTGACAGAAACGGAATACCATTGGGCTGGCAACTCAAAGCGAAATCAGGCAAGGCAGACTTTGCCATTATAAAGGACGGTCATATCCACGCCGTGCACTTGCGGAGCGTGGATAGCTCTTTTGCCTTCCAAAAACTGGTCAAGGTGAATACCCGGAATTATCCTTTCCTCTCCTGGAAATGGAAAGTCACCAAACTGCCTCAAGGCGCAGACCTTAGAGCACCAGAAGCCGATGACCAGGCTGCCCAGCTCTTTCTCGCCTTCTCTGATGCGAACGTTATTGTCTATCTCTGGGACACCACTGCGCCACAGGGATTCATGGAAGATGTACCGGGGCCACCATTCGTGACTATTAAGGCCATCGTCCTTCGCTCAGGAGATATGGAAACGGGCAAGTGGATTACCGAAACCCGAAATGCTTACGAAGATTACAGGAAGCTCTTTGACCGTGAACCCCCGCCTGTGGTGGGCATGAGAATCCAGATAAATTCTCAGAACACCGACACATCAGCAGAGAGCTATTTTGCAGATGTGGTCTTCAAGAAGCCGTGAGTCATTCTTTCAATCGGCCCTCCTTTTCTTCCCTAGATCAGTTCAGAATTCTTTCACAGCCTGCCAATAGGCGGAAGCTTCTTCACCCAAAACAATCCCCGGGCTTCGGGCTGTCATCTCAATGAGATTGACAGAGCTTGCAGCTATCTATAAATAAAGTTACGGCTAAAATAACGCCTTAATAAATGAAGGGTTTTGAGTTTTCTGCATGAGATTCATATTTGTCATATTTGTGCTTTCTTTTGTTGCCCTTTGTCCCCCTTCAGTTTCTGGTAATAATGCCCAGACCGATGCCCCGCCGCCAGCCGAAGAGGACGACTCTGAATACTGGAAGATTATGAGAAGAGTGGAGGAAGGCATAAGAGGGCCCATTGGAGACTGGCATTACTATTGGAAAGATGGTTTTCGGATCGACAGCCCAAATAAGAATTTCACCATGAAGATCAACCTATCGGTCTTTCTCGACGGTGGCAAGATCAGTGCGGATGATGAGCTGGGCAGGGCCTTTCCTGAACTGGAAGGTTCTTATCTGGATCTTCGCAGATTCAGGATATCTAGTTTTGGCACGATCTATCATTGGGCTGAATTCAAACTGGATGTGGACTTCGCTAATATACGAGAGATCAAGGACAACTACATCCGATTTATCAAATTCCCTTATATTTCTCTTCTCACACTGGGGCACATGAAAGAGCCATTTTCGCTGGAACAATGGGCCAGTGGAAAGGCCATCACCTTCATGGAAAGGGCTTTACCCGTTAAGGCCTTTGCTCCTGGTCGGAACATTGGGATAAGACATTATAGGACAGCCCTAGAGGAACGTATGACCTGGGGTGTAGGGGCGTTCTTGAACACGGGTTCTTTTGGTGGTCTAGAAGATGCCAAAGATCAACTGACCACGGCCAACGGCTGGAATCTCACAGGTCGCCTCACCTACCTGCCCTGGTATGAAGAAGCGGGAAGAAACCTTCTCCATCTGGGCCTTTCCTATAGCCACCAATTTCGTGATCAAAACCATCCCAACTTCAGAGAAATTTGGAGGACGCGTCCGGAGACCCGCCTTACGGATGAAAGGCTGGTCAATACGGATGAATTCTTGACGGAATCGACGGATCTGATCAACCTTGAATTTGCAACGGTCAAGGGTCCCCTCTCTTTCCAAGGGGAGTATTTTCATGCCTTTGAGAATGCAAGTGCATTGGGTGATCCTGATTTCTGGGGGTTTTATCTCTTCGGCAGCTACTTCCTTACGGGTGAACATCGAAATTATGGCACGTCATCGGGCACTTTTTACCGATTAGACCCAAGACAGGACTTTCATTTCCGGCATAAAGGATGGGGGGCCTGGGAGTTGGCGGCCCGGTTCTCCTATATCGACCTGAACGATGAGGCTATCAAAGGGGGCAAGGAAGCCAACTTCACCGCCGGCCTGAATTGCTATCTCAATAAGAAAACTCGTTTTATGCTCAACTATATCCGCGCTCATGTTAAGGATCGTGAAACAGCCCCTGCTGTGGACCGTGGTCGAGCAAATATTATTCAAGCTCGTTTCCAGATAGAGTTCTGAGCGTTTACAACACACCTTGATCATTCTGCCCCCCTTTGAAAGGTTATTCAGGATTCGCTGTATTGGACTTTATTACCCCATGTTTGATATATTGAGTTGGTTCGAAAACCTCAATTAACAGGCTGAATCCTATGCGCATATTGCTGGTGGAAGACGATCTGAAGATTGCCTCTTTTGTTACAAAGGGCATGAAAGCTGCTGGGTTTGCCGTGGATCATGCCGAGGATGGCGAGGAAGGTCTGCACATGGCCCTAACAGAACCCTACGATACGGTGATCATAGATATCATGCTGCCAAAACGGGATGGTCTCTCCATCATAGAAGAAATGAGAAAAGAAAAGGTCAACACCCCAGTTATCATCCTGAGCGCAAAAGGGTCTATTGATGCCCGGGTCAAGGGACTGCAAACCGGGAGCGATGACTATCTGACTAAACCCTTTGCATTTTCAGAACTCCTTGCGCGCGTACAGGCTCTGATTCGAAGGGCCAGCGGCGCTTCTGAACCAACCCGTCTTGTGGTGGGAGATTGTTCCATGAACCTACTCACACGTGAAGTTCTGAGGAGCGGCAAAAACATTGAATTGCAACCCCTGGAATTCTCCCTGCTCGAATACCTCATGCGTAATGCTGGGAAAGTGGTCTCTAAAACCATGATTATGGAACATGTTTGGGACTATAATTTTGATCCGCAGACGAACGTGGTTGAAGCGAGAATCTCCCGATTGCGTGAAAAAATTGACAAAGGGTTTCCAACAAAGCTGATCCACACGGTGCGTGGGGTGGGATATGTCCTTAAGGAGCCTGTCTAAATTTCGTCACACCCTGGCATTTCGTTTGACCCTCTGGTATGCGGGCATCTTCACGCTATCCTCCTGCATAGCCTTTCTCTTCTTTTACTTCCTTATCACCTCCGTTATCCGCGAGCGGACAGATCAGGACCTTTCAGAGCAGGCTGGCAGATTCACCACGCTTCTGTCCATTGGTGGAATGGATGAAGTCAAGCGTTTAGCCGTTATCGAGGCCCAGGCAGCTGGGGAGAGAAAAATATTCTTCCGCCTTCTTTCTCTTAGAGGCGAGGTATTCTCCTCGTCCAATATGTCCTATTGGCGAGACATCGGCATCGAGAGGAAGGCGATCCAGAAGCTCCTCCAAGGCAGCGGGGTTGTGTTTGATACGATTGCTTTGCCAGAACGCAAACATAAGGTGCGGATCCTTTACGGCGTCATCGGGTCGGGTGTGATCTTACAACTGGGCCAGTCCATGGAAAATTATACCCGTTTCACAGAAGCCTTTAAGCGAATATTCGTTGCAACGATGGCCTTTCTGCTCATCTTGGCCGCTCTTATCGGATGGTTCATGGCCAGACAGGCCCTTTCCGGCGTGGGGGAGCTCACCCGGACCGCCTCGCACATATCCTCCGGCGGCTCCCTTGAAGAACGGGTCCCTGCCAATCCAAGGGGAGACGAAATTGCCTTGCTAGCGACCACCTTCAATCAGATGCTGGACCGTATCCAAAACCTAGTTATGGGAATAAAGGAAATGAGCGACAATATTGCCCACGATCTGAAAAGCCCTGTGACAAGAATACGTGGGATTGCAGAGGTCGCGCTGACCACTGAGACCACGCTTGATGAGTACAAACAGATGGCTGCCAGCACCATTGAGGAATGCGATCGTCTGCTGGATATGATTAACACCATGCTGGTTATTTCAGAGACCGAAGCTGGCGTGGGGAGAAGGGCACAGGAAAAGGTGGATTTGGCGGCGGTCATTCGAGATGCCTGTGAATTATTTCATCCCCTTGCTGAAGACAAGGGCATCATCTTAAGGTGTCATGCGCCGGGATCGTTCACTCTTCTGGGCGACACCCGGTTGATCCAACGCATGATCGCAAACCTCCTGGACAACGCCATTAAATACACCTCACGGGATGGACGCATTGACGTCACAGCCCAAAAAGAAGACGAGAAATCCTTTGCCTTCTCTGTTAAAGATACAGGGATCGGTATTTCCGAAAAGGATCTCCCCCACATTTTTGAGCGATTCTATCGGGGTGACCCTAGCAGACCAAACACGGGCAACGGCCTGGGACTCAGCCTGGCCCAGGCCATTGCCCATGCACAGGCCGGCAAAATTGATGTGGTGAGCAGCCCAGGCCAAGGCAGCACCTTCACCATCACCCTTCCCAGATCACCCTATACACCATCCTGACCCTTCCTCCACTTTTGGGCTATGCCGCCCGCTCTGTGCCCTAAGCACTTTGCCCTACGCGATTCTCTGAAAACATGACGAATTTGTAATGTTACGGTCATGTTCCGGTTAAGTTCCTGTTTTATATTGTCCCCAACAGTAAAGGCCGTTTCTGGCGAAACTCAAGACATGGAGGTAAAAGAAATGAAAACAAGAAACAAATTTGCGAGATACATTCTAATTCTGTCTATTGTTGGAACCCTGTTGGGCTCTGGAATTCAGATGGCTGCGGCGTCAGAAGAGACTGCCGTACAGATGATACCGGAAAATTTCAGTGATCTTGCTGAAAAGGCCCGACCCGGCGTGGTCAATATCCGCACGGTAAAAAGAATAGAAGGCGGGGGCCCGGTATTTCGACATTTTTTTGGCAATCCCTTCGGCGATAGAAGCCCTTTTGAGGATTTCTTCGGACCTTTTTCCAGGGGAGGATCAGAGGGTGATTTTAAGCAACAAAGTCTTGGATCTGGCTTTGTCATCGCTCGAGAAGGATATATTGTGACCAATAATCATGTGATTGAAAATGCGGATGAGATAAAAGTGAAGCTGGCCAACGGCAAGGCGTTCGATGCAAAAGTAGTGGGTCGTGACTCCAAAACGGATCTCGCCTTGATAAAAATTGACGGATCAAATGATCTGACTCCTCTTCCATTGGGCGACTCGGATGCCCTTCGGGTGGGGACATGGGTTTTGGCCATTGGGAGCCCTTTTGGATTGGAGCAGACGGTGACAGCCGGCATCGTCAGCGCAAAGGGACGTGTAATAGGCGCCGGACTTTATGATGATTTTATCCAGACCGACGCCTCGATCAACCCGGGAAACAGTGGGGGACCCCTTCTTAATACGAAAGCCGAAGTGGTAGGTATCAACACGGCCATTATGTCCCGTGGCGGTGGGAACGATGGGGTCGGATTTGCCATCCCGGTCAATCTGGCAAAGGGCATTATTGAGCAGTTGAAAAATCAGGGGAGAGTGACCCGTGCCTGGTTGGGCGTAGGCATCCAGGACCTCACTCCAGAACTGGCGGATTATTACCATGTGAAGGAACACAAAGGTGCCCTTGTGACCCAAGTGTATGAGGGCGACCCAGCGGAAAAGGCTGGGATCAAGACGGGCGACATCATCTTCGAGGTGGACGGGAAAAAGGTCTCATCTGGTCGTGAGCTTTCCAGAACCATAGCGAATGCCCCTGTAGGGGCACAAATTCCCATGACCATCCTGAGGGACGGCCGAGAAAAGACTGTTTATGTTGAACTGGCCGAACGGCTTGATTCAGACGCCCCTGTGAAGATGGCGGCTAAGAGCTCCAACGGACTGGGGATCCAGGTTACCGAACTGAAGCCCGAAACGGCGCGCCGGGCCGGTTTTCCTGAAAATGAAAAGGGAGTACTGGTAACCCATGTACAGCCAGGCGGAAAGGGAGAAATGGCAGGCATTCAGCCAGGGGATGTGATCAAAGAGATCGATCGCAAGCCCGTCACCACGCCCCAAGATGTGAGGCGGCAGATAGACAAGGTCAAACCTGGCGACACGGTACAGATGCTGATCAAAAGGGCCCAGGCAGGCCTCGTTGCCCTAAAGATGCCGGTATAGAGATAATAGGATCCCCGCGGCGCACCGCGGGGATCTTCCATTCAGGCAACTGAAAAGTCTCGTTATGTCAAGGTAAAATCATACTACATAAAGGGGTCGTAGCGCGATCCACGCACAGGGCTCCAATTCGTACTGTTTACTTTCAGCGTATTGGCATCAATCGTTTGGATCCAGACATATCGCTCACCGCCCAGCAAATATCCGTAGAATGCATCATCTGGCCCATAAATTTTAAAAAATTGTCGGTAGATATTTCTCTTGGACCGGTCAATGACCTTTGACAACTGCTCCTTACTGGTGACTTTGGTCCACCCGTCGTTCTCGATGGTCCTATTGTCGCCCTTTGGATCAAATACAATGGCTGACACCTCCCCAGCAGGCCACTCGTTAGCGTGAATAACGTATTTATCATGGTTCTCTTGTATATCCTTCATGGCCACCGTTGCATCTATCCTAGATTCTGCTCTAAGCCTTCCCTGGCTTGCACATCCGGAGATGAACAACACTGATATCAGGCCTATCACGGCTACATAAATAAATCTTTTTATTTCCATGGGGCCTCCCCTTTCCATTCGAATGTCCAGAGTTATACGTTTTGCATTTAGCCCTAAATTAAGCACCAGCTCATATTTTGCAATACTATCCAACTAAAATCTTGAATCCAATTATTTGCTCATATCTTCTTTGCTTCCCAAAAGCAACAGCCCTCGATGACTGTCTTGCAGCGTTGTGCATAAATCCGGGTTTTTCTTTGACACCCAACCGCAGTTTACATACACTGAGCCCCCAACTCAGATAAAGAATAACATGTAATCGAGTTTTCACTCGACCGCGATGCAACATACGCAATGGCGGTTTTCCCTATTTCTCACTCAACCGAAGAATGGGAGGCATTTAAAGTGAAAAAAATAGGTGTTTGTTTTGTTGTTTTGTCATTTCTGATCGTTTTTCTCTTTTGCGCATCCTCATCATTCTCCATTGATCGAGAGGATGTGAGTTCTCTCGGGTGCAGCGATGGGATTGTAAACGTGGGAGATTCCAAGTCTGACGTCCTAGAGAAGTGTGGAGAGCCCACCCGAAAAGAGGGATTCCAAGAACACGTCTGGGTTTATGATTTTGGTTCGTCGAGTTTGGTTTATTATCTCACCTTTTCAAGAGACAGACTGGAGCGTATCCAAACAGGTGGTTACGGCCATTAGCTCAAGGAGACACTTGATCATAGGTAAGTGGGATTTATATTCTTTGTAAAATGACTAATAGAAGAACTGCAGGGAATTGGATGGGAGGTTATACCATGAAGAAACAGATCAGGAAGTACTTGCTCAAAGAGACTTTCTTGTTTGCATTTCTCATTTCCTTAATATTGATATTCCTTTCCTTTCATTCTGGTGCAGAAGAGAATGCTGACTATGAGATCCAAGCGGCATTAAACAATTTAGTGAAAAGTGCCGTTCATTTAACCGAAGACACCGTTGATGTCCAGCATCATGTCAGGAATTGGCCTCGTCCCGAATTTAGAAACAAGTGGTCTAAACGATCGTATGAAATGCAAAACATTAAGGTTCGTGTTCAAAAGACCGAAGACAAGTCCCATCCTTATAAAGGGACGGTCTTTGGCGTTTCCAGAGTCAGAACCCAAGGCCCATTTTCTTCCAAAGAGACGGCACTTTCTGCATACAGCATGACCCAGAACCCCACTTTTACGCGGGCCGCATTTAAACTGTCGTATCTGCTTGAAGATGGCAGATGGCTCCTTGAGGAAGGGCAACTGGCACCTTTCGATGCCGGGACAGGGCGTCAGGGCTCTTGGAAGCCTATATGGAGCCCCTATCACGGTGGCACAAAAGACAGGAGGTGGGGAATCATTTATCATTATTGGGCGCCAAAATAAAAAAATGGAGAGGACGATAAGAAACTGACGGGCGATGATCTTGTAGGGCTCGATGAACAGTGCGTTCAAGAAAATCTGAAATTTGACATCGCTTTCAAAAGTTGATAATAAAACCAGACAGTTACATGTTTCCCAGAGCCTGACCGAGGTGTTAGGCACCTGGTTCAGACTCCATATACAGTTCAACGGGTAGAGCGGCTCCTCAATTTCTTAATTCAAAGGAGGTTTTGACAATGGGGAAAGATAAACTGATCAAAGTGATGTTAGTCATTATTGCTGTCCTTCTACTGTGCAATTTTTTCAATGAACGGCTATCCTCTCTGTTTTCACCTGAGGTCTCAGCTCGCGACTTTGCACAACAACTGGATTTTAGAGGAAACGGTGTGGCCCTGTTCTGCAGTTCAGATGGCAAATATGTATATGCCGCATCGAGCCAGGCCATCTTTCGCTCCCTCGACTACGGTAAATCAGGCTCCTGGGAACAGGTTATCACGGGGAAGAAATAGATGAAGGAGAAATTGGCATGTATCGCATTAATATAACTAAAAACAATAAATTAGTGGCATGTGTGAGCTTGATAACAGGGATTATTTGCATTCTTTCGCTCTCACTGATGCCGCACTTTCAAGGGCCAGCAGAGGCAAAAAACGATGAAAAGGAAAAGCTTGAATTAAATGTTTTTAATCCTGCGGGCACACCCATCGGGTCGGTCGATGCAGAAGGTGGCGTATATAATCGCTTAGGAAGACTTATCGGATCCGTTGATAGCAAGGGAACGATATACAACATCTCCAAGAACGCGATCGGAAAAGTTGAAGCCAATGGAAAGGTATTCAATCGGGTGGGTAAATTGGTGGGTTCAGTGGATGAAGAAGGCAATGTACTGAATAATAACGGGAAGAAAATAGGATCCGTGAAATCCCCTATTCCCGGAAACATTATCTTGATTGGTGGGGCTGCCTGGTTGCTGCTGTTGGGAGTAAGATAGGAGGATATGGTATCCCATCTGGACTTTTATGGTCGTTCGCCGCAGGGACGTCCATCATCTATCCCACCCCGTGCATAAACGCTACATTCAGTATGGGCTGCACACGGCTTTTCATCACTTCACACCTTTGGGCTTTTTTCGTGCCCATCCGACCGCTCTCACAATCACTGAGAAACCGAGACATAACCGAGTGCTATGAACAAAGCCGTATCTAAAAGAGAAGAACCCATCGCTAAAGAGAGAGGGTACTCACATGGACCCGGGAGGGGCGTATTCGACAATCTGATCTTACATATTCATCCGCGGACCGTTCCTGAACAAACGCTGAAATTCACCCTTACCTGGGGTCTCGGCGGTATGGCCGTTCTGCTGGTGTTGCTCCAGATCACGACCGGTCTTCTCCTGATGCTTGTTTATGAGCCGTCTCCTAGCAAGGCGTATGAGTCCATCTTGATTCTCCAAAATGATGTGGTTTTTGGACAGTACATCCGAAATATCCATTACTGGAGCGCAAATTTACTCGTTATTGTCGTCTTTTTGCATTTATTGAGGGTTTATTTCACTGGAGCCTTTTACAGACCCCGCCGTTTCAACTGGATCCTTGGCTCATGCCTCTTGTTTTTTGTCCTCGCCTCTAACTTCACCGGGTATCTGCTGCCCTGGGACCAGTTGGCTTTCTGGGCTATCACCATCTGTACGGGTATGTTCGAATACATCCCGGGGTTGGGGATGTGGCTGCAAAAAGCGATTAGGGGGGGAACGGAAGTTGGATCAAGCACCTTACTCATATTCTTCACAATTCACACTTCCATCATTCCATTCTGCCTCATTCTTTTCATGGCATTTCACTTTTGGCATGTGCGAAGGGCTGGAGGCGTTGTCATTCCAAAGCGTAGAGATGAAGAGCAAGAGATCGAACCAAATTATGTCGACACCATTCCGAACCTGGTGTTTCGTGAGCTGGCTGTCGCACTAGTCCTGATCGCCTTCATCTCCGTATTTTCCATATTCTTTGATGTCTCCTTGGCGGATCATGCAAATCCTGGCATGAGCCCAAACCCTACCAAAGCGCCCTGGTATTTTGCCGGGATCCAAGAGATGTTACTACATATCCATCCTCTTTTCGCCGTGTTTATCATACCAGCGGCTGTGCTCTTGGGGCTGATGATTTTACCCTACCTGCCCTATCAAACCCATGCCGCTGGTATCTGGTTTGTTTCTCGAGCGGGCCGGAAGACGGCCATTTTAGGGGCAGTGGTCGCTCTGGTTCTGACACCCACTCTCATCATCCTGGATGAGTTCGTTGTGCACATCAATGCCGGATCATCTGGGATAAGTCCAGCGGTCAGCCATGGTCTGCTACCCACATTTCTCTTGCTGGGGGCGGTTATCATATTTTATTTGTTGGTTCGGAAAAGATTTTCTGCAACAAGAAATGAATCGGTGCAGGCCGTATTTGTCATGCTCATGGTTGCATTCGTTTTAATGACACTGACCTGCGCCCTGTTTCGTGGCGAAGGCATGAAACTGATGTGGCCTTGGTAGGCAGGGGGATAAAGGTTTATTTCGATATGTTAAAGAAGGCTAAATCAAAGACCACTCCACCTGATCCATCTAGAAGGTCGTTACTTACAAAACTCTGGATGGGTTTGGGGGTTCTCGCATTGGTGGAATTCAT
>Ga0209427_10008281_pt1 | contig 11711 bp, 8 predicted proteins | sample DeeMarSWOR136_30_FD_187465 | JGI IMG/M metagenome (GOLD analysis project Ga0209427, IMG submission 187465) | Marine sediment microbial communities from White Oak River estuary, North Carolina - WOR-1-36_30 (SPAdes) (version 2) | ecosystem: Environmental > Aquatic > Marine > Intertidal zone >... | reverse complement strand
GGGAGAATGGGCTCATGTAGCTGCCACGTTCGACGGGACTACTTGTATATTATACGTCGATGGTACTCAGACTGGTTCCGGTTCGTTCTCGTTAGGCTCGGATACTGAGGCACACGTGATAATAGGAGCTACGCAGCCAGGTGGGGCTCTGCCGTTCGACGGCGACCTTGACGATGTACGTATCTACGACCATGTGCTGAGTGCAGCGGATATTGGGCTACTGATGGAGCCGCCGGAGCCTCCCACCGACGTTAATGGCTTTACGTACCAGGGCCGGCTCTTGGATGCCGACAGCCCGGCGGATGGAGTATATGACTTTCAGTTTGAGCTCTATGATACTCCTGTTCTGGGTACTCAGCAAGGCGACACAATCGATATAAACGACGTTGACGTGATAGATGGCTATTTTGCTGTGAAATTGAATTTTGGCAGCGAGGTATTTGACGGCAATAACCGTTGGCTGCAAATTGGCGTACGGCCGGGTGAGCTTGAAGACCCCAATGAGTACACGGTTCTGTCTCCACTACAACAGCTTACACGGACACCATACGCGATTTATGCAGAAACGGCGGGCGAAACAATGACTGGCGCGGGTGGCGCCGATAACGACTGGAAGGTCGTTGGGAATGATATGTTCGCAATGCCTGCCGGCAACGTTGGTATTGGAACAACGACTCCTGATGCGAAGCTGGAGGTGGATGGTCAAGTCAAGATTACCGGCGGTTCACCAGGAGCAGGCAAGGTTTTGACATCCGATGCTTCTGGTCTTGCGAACTGGGAGGCTCCCGCCGGCGTTGCGGTCCCGCTTGAACTCAGCGGGTCAATCGAGCCGGGAGCGATTATCTCGGTCACCAATGATAGCCGCCTTGGGGTCGGTCTTTATGCCCAGAGCCGCTATTATGGAGTCCATGGTGAAAGCTCCGGCGGGCGTGGTGTGTATGGAAGCAGCGAAACCGGGTACGGTGTCTATGGCAACGGGGTCTACGGGGTAGTGGGCATAGCCACTGGTGGGTACGGCGTGCAGGGCATCAGCCCCGACAACACTGCCGTGCACGGCTACAGCTCCAACCATATCGGTGTGGAGGGTATTAGTATCTCGGGTACAGGCGTCCGCGGCAAAAGCACGTCCGGCTATGCTGGAGACTTTGAAGGAAACGTGCGCGTACAGGGGACGGTGGAGGTTGCCGATTCTATGTCGGCCAGCGTATATTACGACCAGGACGATGTCTCCTACTATATGGACCCTGCCAGTAGCGCGACATCCGCAATATTGGCTGGCAAGGTCGGCATTGGGATCCCGACTCCTGACGCAAAGCTGGATGTGAATGGGCAGATCAAAATCAGGGGTGGCTCGCCAGGAGCAGGCAAGGTTTTGACGTCCGATGCTGCTGGTCTTGCGAGCTGGCAGACGCCCGCCGGCGGGGGTGGTCCAGATGGTGACTGGGCCATTTCGGGCGATGACATGTACGCGATGCCTTCCGGCAATGTTGGTGTCGGCATAAGCAGCCCCGTGGCAAAACTGGATGTTCGGGGGACGCTGAATGTCGGTGTGGATGGAGCCGGGCACGATGTTACTCTTTTTGGCCGTGAAAGCGGCAGCAGGATGTTCTGGGATGAGTCAAAGATGGCACTTAGAGCGGGAAGGGCCACGGGCAGCCAGTGGGCCGATACAAATGTTGGCCTGTACTCGATCGCGATGGGGTATGACGCAACCGCCAGTGGGAACGGCTCCGCAGCAATAGGCGCGGCATACGCTGGTGGGAACTACTCAATTGCAGTTGGGGCAAACACGACCACCAGCAGGTACTCCTACGCCTCAACGGCAATGGGGAACAATACAACCGCCAGCGGGGACTACTCAACTGCAATGGGTGGTGCAACAACCGCCAGCGGGTCCGCCTCAACTTCGATGGGGAGCGGCACAACCGCCAGTGGAAGCAGCTCAACCGCAATGGGCACTTCAACAACCGCCAGCGGGGACTACTCGACCGCTATGGGGAGTAACACCACTGCCAGTGGGCTCGCCTCAGCCGCCATAGGTCAATATGTAACGGCGGGACCAGCGGGTAACACCATCGCTATTGGCAAGGGCCTGAGCGGCGGCAGTCGTCTTGTCAACAACATTGCCAATTCCTTGATGGTCGGATTCGGCAGCAGTACGCCGACTCTATTCGTTGATGGAAGCGGCGTGGGCATCGGCACAACGGATCCGGGTGCGCTGCTGGATGTGACGAGTGCCGGTAGACCCGCGGCGACTATCGGTGCCGGGGCGACGACCGCAACTGGAATCCATGCTGTGGCGCTGGGCGCTAATGCAGACGCCACCGGCGATTATTCCATTGCCATGGGGACCGGCACGACCGCCAGCGGAGCCTACTCAACAGCCATTGGGACCGACATAACCGTATCCGGGTCGCGCTCTGTGGGTATCCGTGTTGGGTCAGGCACCGCACCAGATATAAGCGCCAACAATGTGATGGCCATCATGGGCGGCAACGTCGGCATCGGAACAACGATTCCAGGAGCAAAGTTGGAAGTGAGTGGTCAGGTCAAGATTACCGGTGGCGCACCTGGAGCAGGCAAGGTGCTGACATCGGATACCAGCGGCCTGGCCACTTGGCAGGAGCCAAGTGTCACGGTGCCGCTTGATCTTAGCGGGTCACTTCCCAATCCGGGAGCGATAATCAAGGGCTATAATTCAAGCTATGGCGTCGGGGTGTGGGGCGAAAGCGACAGCGGCAGAGGCATAAGTGGCTACAGCACAACTGGTACGGCCATATGGGGGTACACTTACACCGGTTGGGCGGGATACTTTCAAGGCCCAGAGAACGACGGCACAAATGCTACGGTGGCAATCATCTCAGGTGGGGATAGAATGCTGCTTGACAATAATGAGATTGATTCGGTCGAAAAGGCGCTCTATCTGAATAATAATTCCTCTCGCAATGTGATGATAGCAACAGGCGGCGGCAATGTCGGTATCGGGACAACGACTCCAAGCGAAAAGTTGGAAGTAAATGGGACCGCAAGATTACGAGGAATCGCGGCGGGAACGGGAACAAAAGTAGTTGCAGATGGTAATGGTAAACTGTGGAAAGAGACCTCAAGCAAAAGATATAAGCGCAATATAGAAAACCTTGAGATTAGTCTGGATGAGATTCTGAAGTTAAGACCAGTAAGATTTCAGTGGAGAACAACGGGTCAGGAGGATGTCGGACTGATAGCAGAAGAGGTGGACGAGGTCTTAGGAGATTTGGTGATATACGACAAGGACGGAAGGCCAGATGCAGTAAAGTATGATAAGCTTGCTCTGTATTTGTTAGGAGTGGTAAAGGCCCAACAGGAGAAAATAGCAGACCTCGAAAAGATTGGCACCCAAAATCGGGAATTGAGGCAGAGACTTGAGGCTCTGGAAAGAAAGATGGAGCAGGATCAGTTTGTTGTCGCGAGGCAGGTGCAATAATGAGACGGATTACCATTTCTCCAATAAGCGGAAAGGGCGGAGATATAACTCTCTGGCTGTCATGTTAGGTGATGTTTGCGGTACCTGTTCTGGCACAAAGCTCCGGGTCGTATAAGATTACGTGGTATACGATTGACGGCGACAATATTGGACTCCGAGTTCAAGAGATGGGTCCACAGTGGCGGATCGGATTCGAGTACAAGCTGCATATCTCGCAGCGTAAGTGCACAAGCGAGGGCATAATACGTAGGTGGTGAGATTCCTCAACTGCGCTGGGGATGAGAGGCGAAGGTGTTGCGGCGATGCTCATATGATGAATGGGGGCAATGTCGGTCGGGAAAACGAATGGGCATAACATGGATGGGGATTATGAGGGAAGACGCTGGATGGTGGTGATTGCATAGCTTTGACATCTCGATTTTGCACCAAGTGTGAAATTGGCATTCGTCAAGCTATGAGCAGAAGAGTAGTATGGGAGGTTGATCGGGCTGTGTGGAACCTTTCCGTGGGCAGCCAAGCAAAAAATTTCATCAAAAGGCTTGCGTTATGAGAAGCTTTGGTGTATTTTGGCTGGATATAAGTTCAGCGGTGTAGCTGAGCCACAGTTTTTCATTATGCTCAGGTTAGCACAGCGGAGAAATAGCGAATTCAGAAAAAGTAGGTATTGCGGGTGCCGGCCAAATAATTGCGTCTTACGGCCTTCTCTTTGCATATCAAAAGGGCACGGCATTACTGCAAGCAGGGAGTTTTTGCCGGGGAGAGTTTGACGGACGTACAGTCAGATAAGGAGCTAACAGAGATGAGAATGAAGCGTCGTGCCTTTTTGGCGAGGTCGGTTTCTTTGGTAGGCGGCGTTTTGCTGGGGTCGGGCTGCGCTGAGGACAAGAGAATCGGACAGAGGATCAAGGTTTTTGACCCATACGAGCGTGTGGCGCTTGGAAAGACTGGGATTAAGGTTACTCGTGTCGGTTTTGGGACGGGGATGCGCGGTGGGGGCCGGCAGTCGAACCAGACACGTCTGGGAAAAGAAACGTTCGAAGCGTTGTTGAGGGCCTCGTATGAGGATGGCGTGCGGCTGTTTGATGCAGCGGATCTTTATGGCACACATCCTTATCTGGCGAGTGCTCTACATCAGATGCCACGTGAAGATTATGTGCTGGTCTCGAAAATCTGGTGGCGGCGTGGTGGCATACCGGAAAAGGAGCGGCCAGACGCGGACGTGGTCGTTGGGCGTTTCCTTAAGGAGCTAAAGACCGACTACATCGACGTGATCTTACTGCACTGCGTTGGGTCTGCGAGCTGGCCTGAAGAACTGAGCAAGCAGATGGAGACTTTGGCGAAGCTCAAGAAAAAGGGTGTCATCCGGGCACATGGCGTGTCGTGTCACTCGCTGGAGGCGCTGGAGGCTGCTGTGCATGAACCGTGGGTAGATTCGGTGCACGCACGAATTAACGCCTATGGCACAAAGATGGATGGCCCACCGCAGGAGGTTGTGCCGGTGCTGCAGAAGCTACACGAAGCTGGAAAGGGCGTGATAGGGATGAAGCTGATCGGCGAGGGCGAATTCCGCGACAGTGACGAAAGACGTGACGCGTCGGTCCGCTATGTGCTCGAGTTGGGTTGTGTGGATGCGATGGTCGTGGGCTTTGAGAAAGCCCACGAGGTTTATGACTTTGCTGCGCGGGTGCGTAAGGTGCCCGCTGGGTAATTTAAAAGGAGAGAATCGTGAAACTTAATCAGGATTTCGCAATGTCGGTTGAAACAATTCTTTATTTAAAGAATAAGAAGACCACCGAGTATACTCAGTCCGCTGAGATTGCAAAGACACTTGATTTCTCCGTTGGGTATCTACAGAAAGTCATGCAAACGCTTGGCAGGCACGGGATTCTGGAATGTAAGCGCGGGAGAATTGGCGGCGTCAAGATACGGGCCAGAGTTGTTACACTACTTGATTTGTGGAATGCAACCTGTGGCGGATTGGATTTTACGGACCCAGACCTCGCTATAATGGAGAAGCCGCTGAAAGCCTTTGGAGACGCAATGAGCAAAGTTGTCATTTACAGCAAGGCTAAAGACGCAAGATAAATAAGGCATCCGGGATATTTTCTTGAGACGCTGATGGCGCTACGGGATATGGTCTGCAAACTCAAGTCCCCAGGGCTTCAACTGATCTTCTGCTGAGTTTGAGCATTACAAGGGCAAATATTGCCGATTATCGATAACCGAATTCTCATTCCATTTCAGTGTTTTCGGTGGTGACATAACTGCGATACAGATAATAAGTCCGAGAACACAGAAAGATCAATGTGGCCAACTGCGCAGGCAGTCTAGTCGGTGTTGGTGCCTGAACTGATCAAGAGGACCTCGAAACTGGTAACTGGTTATTTATAGGGCTACCCTAAATGGTAGCTTTCCTAATACCGATTTGGGCCTAAAGCCTCCGGTCAACTAAGCCGAACCTAATTCTCGGGGGATGGCTTCAGACTTAATTGTTGAAGACCAGAAGCTAATGGGCGATACACAACAATATAGAAGGGTTCGTCTGCTTGTTAAGAAGCTCAACAGGGAGCGCAAAAAGCAGGCGAAGAAGATAGATATACTGTGCAATGACCTGATTGCCGCGCAGCGGGAGTTTATCAACAGACTGAATGCCATTAGCTTCGCCGCGCATTTCTACGAGTCGATGATCGGAATAACCGATCTGGGCAAGCTGTTGTACACTGCCAGCAAACTTATCAAGGACGAACTACCCGACGCAAATGTCACATTTTTTCTGCGTCAAGCAGATAGCTTCGAATTGCATATGTTCGAAAGCAGCAAGCCAATTACTTTCGAGAAGAATCGTCTGGAGAATCGCTTTGGTGCCGAGTTGGTCGAGAATATCTGCAGGTCGAAAAAAGTATGTACTCTCGACGATATGTTCGCGATGGGACTGGAGTATAGCTTGATTGAGCTGAGCAAGGTTTCGGCAGTCACGATTCCACTTGGCGAGCTTGGCCAGTCGTTAGGGTTTATATTGATTTACCGCTCATCGGACAATCAGTTGGCTGCCCATGAGCTAACCAGAGTCTGTGTTATAACCCGTGGTTTGTCCCGAGCGATACAAGCCTATCAGGTGCTTTTGCGCTCAGCCGACTGAGAGGTTTATGGCCGCATATTGTTGGCGAAACTGGTAGTACTTACCTTTATTTCAAGTAATATTCTTGGCCGTGAGTCTGCTGACTCTGCCTTCGCCTTTCACAGCGGGGTGAAGAGACGGCAACCGAAAGGCACAGCTTCTTTGGGGAGAATTTTCGCAATTTCGTTATCTGAATTGGCTCGCGACGCTTACAGGCGCTGCATCCAGAAGAGTACCATTCATCTACGGCATGAGACGCGTTCTGGTTTGTCTAAAGTCCTATCTTTGACAAAATTGGTGCGCTGGGTTTTGCCGCAGTTATTAGCAGCGGTTCCTGGCTCAGCTATTGCGTTTTGCTTGTATGAGCTCCATGCGCATCTGCCTTGCGTGTTCGCACCTGCCACGCTTTCGTACCGGTAACCTCAAGAACGTAATCACAGCATAACCTGACTGTTTTCGGCGTCGATCTCCTTTAGGATCGGGAGATTTTTATTCTGAGGATAAGACCATCTCAACATTGTAGCCGCAGAAAAACCGGGATGCTGTGCAGATTCTATCTTGGATTTTCTTACGGCATCCCATAGAACCAAGGCAGGCTTTCCGAATGCCGTTGCCGTATGAGAAAGGCAACTATCGAAGCCCAGGAACATATCAGCAGCCCAAATAATAGACGTAGCTTCTGTTATGGTTGTCCCGGGTGAATAGATGCCCAATTTTCGGTGATCGGTGTCAGATTTACCCAACCGGACAAAACTCACCCCACCCTCATAAGGCGGCGCTATTGAGAATGGCCGAGTAAAACATGCAAGAGTATACTCGCGTTAGCGTCTGATAATATTGGACAACAGCAGGCGTACATCAATCAAATGGTAGAATTGGTTGCTCGGCGTTTATTTTCTGCTAAGGCAGGTGATATTTTGGAAGTTTGTTCTTGACGGCTAAATGCAAATAGGTTTTATTTGTGAGCGGGTGGAGGTGGAGAACGTAATTGGCTGTAACAGTTTGTAAATAAAGAGCTTGTGTATTTTGCAGGGCAGTAAGAAATTTTGTATTCTGAGTTTTTGGAAAGGATTTAACAATGCGGACTATGAGACTCTTGTGCGTATTTCTTGTATGTGTGTGTGTGGTTGTGGTGACCGGTTGTAACTCGGAACTGCAGGATCTCAGGATCCAAAACGATACACAGCGCAAGCGTATAGCACAACTTGAGAGCGAGGCGGCGGCTACCAAATTGCAGATTGAGCAGTTAAAACGACAACTGGCCACGGCTACGGAACAAGGGGGTATCGAGGAAGAGACATTGCAACAACAAATTGCTGCGCTCGAAGAAGACCTGACTAAGAAGAATGAATTGATTGCGTCTCTACAGCAAAGGCTACTTCAAGGTGGAGCGGTGCTGCCGGTTGAACTTACGACGAAGCTGGAGGATTTTGCCAAAGCGCATGAGATGGTTACGTACGATTCGGACCGTGGGATAGTGAAATTCAAGAGCGATTTACTTTTTGAAAAGGGCAGTGATAAGGTGGCGCCGTCGGCGGTGGAGGCCGTTAAATCGCTTTGCGGCATTCTGAATTCGGAAGAGGCCAAAGAATTCGATGTGATCGTTGCCGGCCATACCGATGATATTCCCATCCTCAAGCCAGCAACGCGTGCGCAGCATCCGGACAACTGGTACTTATCAGCTCATAGAGCAGTATCGGTGCTTGACATAATGGAAGATAATAATGTTGCTGCGGAGCGATTGAGCGTACGCGGGTTTGGTGAATATCGACCGATCGCGCCGAATCTACCCAATAAAAAAGGCAATCCACAAAACAGGCGAGTCGAGATTTACATTGTCCCCGAGGGCGCATAGCCTCTTTTTAATAGTGAATTGTAGATGCCAGGTCGAGTCACAAGCAACAGGACACGAAATACGACAATGGCAGAACGCACGTTAATCATTATCAAGCCGGACGGCATCCAGCGGCACTTAGCCGGCGAGATAATAACGCGATTCGAAAAGAAAGGTCTGAAGCTCGTCGGCACGAAATTTATGCAAGTCTCGGAGGACTTAGCGCGGCAGCTTTACGCTGTTCACCGCGGCAAGCCGTTCTATGAAGGCCTAACAAAATATCTCTGCTCGTCACCCGTGCTTGTAATGGTCTGGGAAGCCCAGGGCGTTGTACAGATGGCGCGCAAAATGATGGGGGCGACTTTTGGCTACGAAGCTGAGCCGGGCACCATTCGAGGGGACTTGGGCTGTTCCAAAGGATACAACCTCATTCACGGGTCGGACAGTCTTGAATCGGCTGAGGAGGAAATCAGGCTATTCTTCAAGCCTGATGAGATCGTCGACTATGACTTAGCCAATGCGGACTGGCTCTACGGGAAAAACGATTAGAGAGCAAAGCAATCCAGAAAATCATCGGAATTAAGATTTGAATCGTGGTCTTGAGACCGGTGTATTAAGAATAGGAAACAGTGAGGGTCAATATTTATTCAGACGCGATGTAGTGCTGATGGTATCGCGCCCACTTGATAGGCGGACTGGGAGAAAGGAGGTTCTTGAAGGATGGTGTTAATAGACCCACAAGGGACGGGCCACACGAGCCGGCGATGCTTCCTTGCATCTGGAGGTTTGGCGGTCCTCAGACTAGCTACGGCTACGACTGCCGGAGGTAAGCAGGTAGAAAGTAAAAAGGTTGGTAGTCTTAGCCTTCATGCCGAATGGTTGGAGCCGCCGGTTGAGTTCTCTCTGTGTCCTTTCTGGTTTTGGAACGATGTATTGTCAAAGCGGGAAATCTTGCGGCAACTGGATGATTTCCGAGCACATGGCGTCTACGGATTTGTGATCCATCCGCGAGCAGGATTGCCCGGAAGTGTTGGGTGGATGAGCAAGGCCATGATTGAGTTCATGCGTTTTGCTATCGAGGGGGCAGCGGAGCGCGACATGTGGGTCGTGCTGTATGACGAAGGTATGTATCCAAGCGGCTCTTCCAGCGGGCAGGTAGTGGCGGAGAACGCAGCCTATCGAACACGCGGGCTTTTTGGCATCGATCTGGATGAGGTCGGGCCTGGAACGGAAAAGTATGGCGTACACATCGGCAAAGACTGTGAACCGGAGTTGAGCGAGGGTCAGCATCTTGTGGCAGTGGTCAAGCGAAGAACAAACGGTCACCGCATAGCGGTTGTTGATAGGGCCATCAGGTCGGGATACTCGGTCATTCGCGGGCTACACTTTGTTGAAGAGGATCCGCCAAGACGAGCCGATCACAGGGAGGTGCCTGAGAACATGCCGCCTGCCGCTGACATTCTGAATCCGGATGCCGTGGCCTGTTTCATCCGGCTGGTGTACCAGCGTTACTACGATGAGCTCAAGGACCATTTCGGCAAGACGGTGCGGGCTATTTTTACGGATGAGCCGTCCTTTCTTGCCAAGCGCGCCGAGCGAGGTGCGATTCCAGGTACAACGGGCATCCTGGAACATGTGAATTCGTTTCTTGGCTACGATTTCACGCCACACTTACCAGCACTCTGGTACGGGGATGAGCCTGAGGCTGCTCTTCGCCGTGGGGATTACAATCGCGCGCTGGAAGCAAGGCTTGAAGAGACATTTTACAAACAGCTCTCGCAGTGGTGCGATACCCATAAGATCGCCTTAACGGGACACCCTGCGGCTCCGGATGACATAGGGCATTTGCGGCATTTTCATATCCCGGGACAAGATATTGTCTGGCGTTACATCGAGCCGGGCAAAGCGAGCGCTTTAGAAGGGGCCCAATCGACGCAAGGCAAATGCGCCTCGTCAGTGATGGCGCATCTGGGCCGGCGGCGGAATTTGAATGAATACTGCGGTGCCTACGGACACAACTTCACGTTTGCGGAGATGAAATGGCTCACGAACTGGCTGATCGTACGCGGGTGCAACATGCTGGCACCACACGCGTTTTACTATTCGGTTCGCGGCCCCCGGATTGATGAGCGTCCGCCGGACGTAGGTCCGAACAGCAGGTGGTGGAACCAGTATAAACCATTTGCCGATGCGTGTCGCCGGCTGTGCTGGCTAAATACCGACAGCGAGCACGTCTGCGCGATCGCGATCCTCGGTCTGAGCGATTACTTACCATGGCGGGCGGCTAAGCTGTGCTTGCAGAACCAACGTGACTTCAACTATCTTGAAGCGCGACATCTATGGCAAGACGCTGAGGTGGGGCCTGATGGTATCCGGATTGCATCCATGCATTATGAGGTCGTGATTGTCGAAGTGGAACCGCCGCCAAAGGCAAATGCGGCGCTGAGGATTTTAGAACGGGCTGGACGTCTTGTCCGATGCAACGGAGCAGAAGGTGCTAAGAAATCGCTGCTCGAGCAGATTGATAGTCTCGTACGTAAAGATGTATTTGTCTCGCCTGCCCAACCCGATCTGAGGATACGTCACGCCATTAAGGACAAAGTCCACTACTGTGTGGTCTTTAATGAAGGACAGGAGCAGATCACATTTGTGCTGGGCGGCTTGTCCAAGGGACAGAACCTGCTGCTTGACCCACAAAGCGGGCTACAGCGTGTGATTGATCCGGGCGGATTGCTGAAGCTGGAGCCCTACGAACTGAAGGTATTAGTGGCGCCAATCAGTGAAAGATAGCGACCGAGGGCTGCATGCTGTGGCGGATATATAATTTTGCTTGTTGATGGTCTTCACAGGGGTCACATTGCCAGGTGTTCACGACTACCCTGGCGACCAGGTCGCATGGCATACGCCTGGGTATCGATGAGTTTAAGTTCAGAACCGGCTTGAATAATAGGGACTTTTTGGTCCAAGCTGCCAACGAGGAAGGTATAGATAATGACCGCTACCTCCTTGTGAGCCGGAAGAACATTTCTCTTTCAAACGGCGTCCCTTGTCGGCCTTTGCTCAGACAGATTTGGTGGCACGTGATTGACCCGAGTGGCAACGCTCTTTCCAGCGACACATGGCGCATAACACCACCTGTTTTTGGATGACTGGGAATCAGTTTCCGGCCTGGGAGTACAAATCGGGAGAAGCCATATTAGTACTACAACGCTATGAGCGGCGCTCTTTCGGGTTTCTTGACGTGGAAAACGGCTTTTGCCACTTCTGCTCTTTCGCCCAGCCCACGACATCGACGA
>Ga0209427_10008279_pt1 | contig 11712 bp, 8 predicted proteins | sample DeeMarSWOR136_30_FD_187465 | JGI IMG/M metagenome (GOLD analysis project Ga0209427, IMG submission 187465) | Marine sediment microbial communities from White Oak River estuary, North Carolina - WOR-1-36_30 (SPAdes) (version 2) | ecosystem: Environmental > Aquatic > Marine > Intertidal zone >... | reverse complement strand
GGGGATAGCCAAAGCCGCGTCCTTGGGACGCAGATTCTTTACTCACTTCAGGAGGGAATAACTGATGGATATTGCACAAATGAGCGTAGGATTCATGGCTGTCTTTTGCTACCTTGTCTCTTGTCCGAGGACAAAGCGGGCCTTGGTCATTGATCCTGCGGGGAGCGAAGAGAGAATTCTACAAAGGATTAAAGAGAAGGGATTGTCTTTGCAGTATATCGTCAATACCCACGGCCATGCAGATCACACGTGCGGCAATGCTGAAATGAAAGCCCTTACAGGTGCAAATATCGTCATGCATGCCTTGGACGATCAGCTTTTTAGCTCGCCGGAAGGACAGCAGATGGCCAGACAGTGGGGTTTTGCACCCTCGCCTCCCGCCGACATCAGGGTGAATGAGGGGGACCAGATCGTGGTCGGGGATGTATCCCTTGAGGTGATTCACACGCCGGGCCACAGCCCGGGTGGCATATGCCTTCTTAGTGACGGCAATCTTTTTACTGGAGATACCCTCTTTGTGGGCGGCATCGGACGTACCGATCTGCCGGGTGCATCCCTCCAACAGTTCATGAAGTCGATTAAGGAGAAATTGCTAACCCTGCCGCGGGATACTGTTGTTTGGCCCGGGCACGATTATGGCGACAGGCCTTCTTCAACGATAGGTGCAGAGATAGCCACAAATCCGTGGCTTCGCCAGTAGAGTGTTTCTTCAATAGTGTGGCCAAACTGTCATTTCGACCCCCGCGAAAGCGGGGGGAGAAATCTTACAATGCCAATGAGCGTAAAACAGTTTTGGCGGAAATGAGCACAGATCAAATGCGCAGAGAGGAGGGTTCGATTGGCTGAGGAAAGGATTTTTTTTGATTCAGGTGGCTTGAACATTGAAGGGCTTTTGGAAAACCTCCCAGGAGAAAGGGCAGTCGTCGTAGCCCATCCCCATTCTCTTTATGGTGGCACCATGCACAACAACGTGGTCAAGGCTGTTGCCCATGCCTATCAAGAAGAGGACTACAGCACCCTCAGATTCAACTTCCGTGGCGTGGAAAACAGTGAAGGGGAATTCGGCAACGGCCAGGGTGAGCAGGAAGATGTGAAAGGAGCCTTAAGGCATCTTGAAAGCCTGGGGAAGTCCAGGATCGACCTTGCCGGCTATTCCTTCGGAGCTTGGGTGAATGCGCTCGGGCTTGATAAGTTCGAAGAAGCTAAGAGGTTGATCATGGTCTCGCCGCCTGTGAGTTTCGTCGATTTCGGTTTTCTGCAATACAGTCCGAAGATCCAACTGGTCATTTGCGGTACCAGGGATGAGATCGCTGAATACAAGCAGGTGGAAAAGATGCTGCCCAAGTGGAATGATGAGGCCGTGTTCCGGGTCGTTCAGGGCGCGGATCATTTCTATTCAGGGTATGAGGAAGAGTTGATTGACATCATAGGAAGGTTTTTGAGGGAGGAGAAGTAACCGCAGCCCAGAAAAATGTCAAATGTCAAAATCCAAATGACAAATAAAGCCCAAAGCCCAAAATCCAAATATCGAGTGAAGAATTCGTGGTGTGGGAATTGCGCGAATGATTGCGAGAATGTCTAAATCCAAAAACTAACTGGTGAACGGGCTGGAGATCCTTTTTCTCATTTGACATTAGGATTTGATTTGGCATTTGAGCTTTGGGCTTTGGCATTCCGAAACAAGGAGTATTAATGAGACTCAGATTTTTTCTGATATTGATGACACTTTTGATTGCTGTCCGTGGTGCTGATGCTTCTCAGCGGCGCAGTCCCGTGGTCATTGCGGTGGAAAAGGTGGGCCCTGCCGTGGTGAACATCAGTACCATTGTGCAGGAGAGGGTCAGGCCTTTCTTTCCCTTTGCCGGGGATGATTTTTTCAGGGACTTCTTCCCTGATTTGTTTTCCAGGGAGTACACCCGCTCGAGCCTGGGCTCAGGCGTCATCATCGACGGCGAAAAAGGGTATATTATCACCAACCATCATGTGGTGGCCCGAGCGTCAGAGATCAAGGTCATTACCTCTGGACAGGATGAATACCAGGCCAAGATCTTGGGGTCAGATCCCAGATCGGACCTGGCTGTGCTCCAGGTGGAAGCGGGCAGGAAGATCCCTGAAATCAAAATGGGTGACTCGGATGATTTGATGATCGGGGAGACCGTCATTGCCATAGGAAATCCTTTTGGTCTCTCCCACACCGTGACCACCGGCGTGATCAGCGCCTTGGAGCGGTCTGTGCGTGCTGAAGAGCGCGTGTACCGGCATTTCATCCAAACAGATGCGTCCATTAATCCAGGAAATAGCGGGGGACCCCTCCTCAACATTGACGGAGAACTCATTGGGATCAACACGGCGATCTACCAAAAAGCACAGGGAATAGGATTTGCCATCCCCATCAACAAAGCGAAACGCATTGTGAATGAATTGATAAGGGCAGGCGAGGTGCGTCCCCTTTGGCTCGGTCTCGAAATACAAGACCTGTCCCCGGAACTGCGAGCAAACTTTGCTTTTCCAAAAGACAAAGAGGGTGTGTTGGTTAGCGATGTGGTCGAGGAAGGGCCCGCCGCTAAAGCCGGCCTGAAGCGGGGAGACATTATTTTGAACGTGGAAGGCAATTCCGTGGCGAGCATAAGTGATTACCGCGATGTGCTGGCCGAGTACACGCCCGGCGATCGACTGAGACTGGAGGTGTTTCGCAAAGGCCGAACCTTGCCTGTCGAGGTGGAACCCTCCCCCTTTCCTTTGGAGTTGGCTCTGGACTTGGTTTACCGTCGCATGGGGATTGAAGTGGGCGAAGCGGACCGGCGAACCCGGGAGCGGTACGGTATTCAAGGGGGCGTCATGATCACGGAAGTTCGTCGGGACTCAGAGGCTGGACGGATCGGGCTAGAGCCGGGAGATCTGATCCTTCAGGTCAATAAGATCACCGTGGCAAGCGTTGATGAATTCAAGAAAGCGATCAGCCAGTATCACCACCTCCCATCCCTTCGGCTGGTGGTCCAGCGTGGGCGGTATGCCTATTCACTGACCCTCCCTTTCTAGACAGGCTGTTGAAAGACGCCCATCTGCGTCGTTATCCTCATCCCTCGTCATTGCGACGTACTCATATGTACGCCTCATTCCTCGGGATTTCGGATGCCTTGCATCTGAGCATTTTTCCTCAGCCTGTTTACCAGGAGGCCTTCGAAAACCCTAAATCCCTGAATTGCCAGGTTGGCTTTGCGTGCGTTTTGCTTTTGATTGTCCGCAGTCTATTACCCGTGTCTTTGTGGTGAGTCTAAAATTCCCTGCGGATGTAATCGACCGCATTCTTGAAAATGCGCAGGCCGTCTCCCTCTTCACTTTCCAAGGTCTTCCCTTGACGAGAGAGCGCTTCTTTACGTCTGGTCCAGTCCGGGTGATTCGTGAAGTGGTGGAAGGCTTCGGGGTGGGGCATGATTCCGAAGATTCGGCCCGTTGGATCACAGATAGCGGCAATATCTCTCAAGGAGCCGTTGGGATTCAGCGGCCACTGTTGTTGGGCCTCATTTCCATTTTCATCCGCGTACTGCATCACAACCTGGTTACCTCTGAAAAGGCGTTCTATATTTTCCTTTGCGGCGTAGAATTTTCCCTCCCCATGTCGCACCGGCAGCTCTATGAAAGACAGTCCCCCAGTAAAAACACAGGGAGATTGGGGGTTTACCTTGAGGGTGACCCAGGCATCCCTGAAGTTGCCCGAATCATTGTAGGTGATTGCCACACAGCGCTCATGCCGGTTGCCGTTGAAACCAGGGAGAAGGCCCAGGTTCACAATGGCTTGAAAGCCGTTACAGATACCCAGGACGAGTTTGCCTTCATCAATGAATCTTTCAATGTCCTCACCCACACTGAATTTCATCTTTGAGGCCAGGAGCACCCCGGCACCATGTTCATCGGCCCAGCTGAATCCACCCCCGAACACCAGGATGTGGTAATCCTCAAGTCGAGCCGAGGCGTCGAACTTCTCCCCCATAACCAATTCGTTGATGTGGATTCGGTGAGATTCAGCACCGGCCAGTTTCATGGCGTAATCGGTCTCATAATCACAGTTCAGTCCATAGCCCGTCAAAACAAGTGCCTTCACAGACTTCATGCCAAACCTCCAAAGACTTACAGCGCAGAGCGTGAAAAAGTAGGCAGTATGGAGTAAGCAGTAAGCAGGGAAAAATAGGTGTGACACTCGGGTCCTCAGTTCCTGCTGCCTACGGCTTACTGCTTACTGGGCTTTGCGTTCTCAGGGGTTCCCTAAATTAAATGGCCAAAGCGCGCTTTCCACGCCTCCTTCAACTCAAAGACAGTTTCCTCCATGATCAGGGTCTTCTCGCGGTTCCACATACGGAAAAGAGGGGACTCGGTGGTGTGGCCCACAAGCCCAAGCTTCATGCCGGAAAAATGGTCTTCGAAAGCCTCTTTCTTGGATGGATCAACGGTTACCACAAAGCGGCCTGCGGATTCGGAATAGAGGATCTGGGTTTCGCTTACGCCAGCTGCACGTGGTATATCTTTCAAATAGATGTCCATCCCCAGTTCCCCGCCCATGGCGACAAGCGCCAGATGGCAGGCCAAGCCACCCCTTGTAACCGCGTGGGCAGAGGATAGGAGCCCTTTGCGGATGGCTTGATGCACCGCTTCATAAAGGGGCCGCACCTCTGCAACATCAACCTTTGGAACCTGCAAGCCTATTTCTCCCATGAGCTGGTAGTATTCGCCGCCTCCAAGCTCGTTCCTGGTCTCACCCAGCACGTAAACCAAGTCGCCCGGGACCTTCGCGTCCATGGTGACACAAGTGGTGATGTCCTCGACCACGCTTGAAACGGTGAATAACAAGGTGGGCAAACCGGACACTTTCCGCCTTTCACCAAAGGGACCTTCCAGGTTGCCGTCAATGTACATGCTGTCCTTACCCGAAAGGAGAGGGATGCCGAAGGCCAGACAATAATCTCTCAGAGCCCAGTTGGACCGAACCAGTTGCGCCGCCTTGTATTTTCCATCCGGGTTCTGTACCGGATCGTACTGAATGGTGGGCCAGCAAAAATTGTCCACCCCACCGAGATGATTTGGGTCCCCACCAACAGCCAGCACCCTTCTCACAGCCTCATCAATCGTGACGCCGGTCATGTGATAGGTGTCAATTTGGGAATAAAAGGGGTTCAGAGCCTGCGTGACAGCCAAGCCTTTATTCAGATTAAGAATAGGGCGGATTACCACAGCGTCACTCACCATATCCCGTCTTTTGCCGATAAGGGGCTTGATCACACTCCCTCCCTGAACCTCATGGTCGTATTGGCGAGCAATCCAGTTTTTCGAGCAGATATTCGGGCGGGCAAGCATGGTCTTGAGGAGCAACCCCTGTTTTCTGGGCTCGCTCAAGACAGGCTCCTTCAAGCCCCTTATCTCAGGAGGAAGCCATTCGGCATCGAACTCCCACTGCGGGAAATCGGATTCAAGAAAATCCATTCTGATGCAAGCGCAGGTCTTGCCATTGTAATCCAGTCTCAGGTAACCGGAGCCGTTGTATTCACCAATAACCGTGCTCTCCACAGCGTGCTTGGCTGAAAGCGCCATGAAACGCTCCAGGTGCTCCGGCTTGACGGCAATGGTCATTCTTTCCTGCGATTCCGAAACCCAGATCTCCCATTGATCAAGACCATCATACTTGAGGGGAACCTTGTCCAGGTCCACGCGGCAACCATTGCTGAAACGTGCAGATTCGCCAATGGAGGAGGAAAGCCCGCCTCCCCCATTGTCTGTAATGAATGAGATGAGACCCTCGTCTCTCACCTCCACCAAGAAGTCGTGCATCTTTTTCTGTGTGTAAGGGTCGCCGATCTGAACGTGGCCTGCAGGGGTGTGTTCTGTGTAAGTTTCCGAAGCGGCGGTGACGCCGTGAATGCCGTCTTTGCCCACTCTCCCTCCAGACATGACAATCTGGTCGCCGGGGCTTGTGATTTTCAGGTGGGAGGATTCATGGTGGATGGCAGCAGGCATAATCCCTACAGCGGTCACAAAGACGAGGCATTTGCCTAAGTAACTGTCGTCAAAGAGAACTTGGCCGAAAGGGGTTGGAACACCGCTCTTGTTACCCCCATCCTTTACGCCTTCGATGACACCGTCCAAAAGGCGCCGGGGGTGAAGGTGGGGCTTGAGCGCTTGGTCATAGTCGCGATGGCCCACGCAGTAACCGTACATGCCGAGGATCAGCTTTGAGCCCTTTCCGGTCCCCATGGGATCCCGATAGATGCCCACAATTCCCGTTATTGCGCCTCCATAAGCTTCCATGTTGGAGGGGCTGTTGTGGGTCTCGCCGGTGATCACATAGTAATGATCATGATCCAGTCTGGCCACGCCGGCATTGTCCCAAAGAACGGATACCACCCAGTCCTTCTGCTCTTGGATTTTGAGGGTAGGGGCCTCAATGCACGTTTTGAACAGGTTGTCCACAACTTCCTTTTGCCCGCTCGAAAGATCATGGTATCGGAAAAGGCCCTTGAACGTGTTGTGATTGCAGTGGTCGCTCCTCGCCTGAGAGATGTACTCCAGTTCTACATCCGTTGGTAAAGACAGGCCGTATTTTTTTCGCTCCCCTTGGATGTCTTCGCGCAAGAAGTATTCCCGGATGATTGGGATATCTCTTTCATGGAGGGCGAGGTTGCGCTCCATGGAAATTCTCTTTAGCTCTTCATCGGTGCCTATGGCGATGGTCCTCACCTGAGGTTCGTGGTCCAGGATGACCTTTGGCACAACGTGGCCGATGCCTGAAATCGCGTCCCAAGCGTCTTTGGAGTAAACTTTCCATTGCTGGATGATATCATTGGCCAAGATTTCTTTGGCCATGGTCTGGGCTTGATCTTGGGTGAGCTTTCCTTTAATGACGTAAAGCTTGGAAGTGTAGATCCCTTCATGGGGCTTGAAGGCGATCTTCAGCAGGTCTTCTATGGCCTCGACGGCCGTGCTTCCTCCGGTGTCCCGCACGCCGGGGCGGAACCCCACCCAGATAAGCCAGTCGAAATCCCCGGCAAGGGGCTTGAAGGAGGATTCCTCGATCACCGGATTGGTAAAGATTTGGGTCCTGGCCAGTTCCAGTTGTTCCGGGGTGAGGTCCGCATCGATGGTGAGGATGCGGATAACGCGGATATCTTCCACGTCAAAACCGAAATAGTCTCTGGCTTTTCTCTTAACGCCCGAGCCTTCTGCGTCGATCAGTGTCTCTTTGAGAGCAATCTCCAGCCGGCAAACCATCTATTACTCCTTGTTTTTTCAGATAATTTCGACCAGGTTGCCCCAACTCTAATGTAAATGACAGGGCGAGTCAATGACGAAGCGACCTGGGATTGGGGTTGAAATACCCAGGGGGAGTGAATATATTGGACTGGAATGTTTCAGGCTAATTTATTAAAATGATTTTGAAAATCTATTAAAAACCTTATTTTATGGCATTGGGGATTTGTAATGAGCATTGAAGATATCAAAGAAAGCGAAGGCGGGGAAAAGCTTCCCAACCAGAAGGAACTCGAGAAAGAGCTGAGCGAATACCTGTCCAAGAAATACGGGAATCGTATAAAGATTATTTCCCCCTTTTTGTTTCCCAAGGGGCAGGAGTTTGCAACAGAGGAAGGGAAAGCAGGCAAGGTTAAGGGCGGTGGGCCGATCTTCGATCTGCTGCCTGAGGAACTCGAGGCTTTCCTGGACAGTTACGTTGTGAAGCAGAATGAGGCGAAGGCTGTTTTGGCCACGAAAGTGTGTACCCACTTCAACCGGATCAAGCATCTCAAAGAGCATGCTGGAAATAGAAAGACCGTGGGTGTGGGAATGATCAAAAACAATGTGCTCATGATCGGTCCCACCGGCGTGGGTAAGACCTATATCATCAAACTCATCGCTCAGAAGCTGGGTGTGCCTTTTGTCAAAGGGGATGCGACCAAATTCAGCGAGACCGGTTACGTTGGCGGAGATGTGGAAGACCTGGTGCGAGACCTCGTCTACGAGGCAAACGACGATATCAGCTTGGCAGAAAACGGGATCATTTACATCGATGAAGTCGACAAAATCGCCTCGGCCAACAACATCATCGGCCATGATGTTTCGCGTACCGGGGTGCAGCGGGCCCTGTTGAAGCCCATGGAAGAGACAGAGGTGGACCTGAAGGTCCCCCACGATGCGGTTTCGCAAATTCAGGCGATCGAGCATTTCAGACGAACGGGAAAGAAAGAGAAAAGGATCGTCAATACGAAGAACATCCTTTTCATCATGAGTGGCGCCTTCGGCGATCTGGCAGAGATTATCAAGAAGCGACTTCAGCGACAGGGCATAGGATTTGAGGCTGACGTGAAATCCAGGGAGATACCGTGGGAGATTCTCAAAGAGGTGTCTGCTCAGGATTTGATCGAGTTTGGTTTCGAGTCTGAATTTGTGGGTCGACTTCCCGTGGTTGTTGTCTTCGATGAACTGACAAAGGAAGACCTCGTGGAAATCCTGGGAAACCCGAATAACCCCATCATCCTCAGTAAGCGCCAGGACTTCAGGGCTTATGACATTGATATCAAGTTTGAAGAAGAAGCTCTGGTCAAGATCGCAGAGATGGCTGCCAAGGAGAAAACGGGTGCTCGAGGGCTGGTCAGCGCTTTTGAAAAAGTCCTTATCCCCTTTGAGAAACATCTTCCGTCCACCAATATCAAGAGGCTCCTGGTCACCCCGGAACTGGTGGACAATCCGGAGGCTGAGCTTAAAGCACTCAAGGAGAGCCACAACGACCCGGAACGTCTGGAAAGGTTCGAAAGGGGGGCACAGAAGGAGCTTGAGAGTGTGAGGAAGTTCATTGGTGAAAGAGCCGAGAGCTTCCAACAGAGTGTTGGGCTGGAAATGTATGACACTCGAACGGCGCTGGTTGCAAAACTTTACTTCAAAAGAAATACGGATATCAACACGGCTTTCGAAGATTTTTTGGATATGTACAAGGAGATAAAGATGGAGGAGGCCTCCCTGTTCAGTGAGCTCGACCTGAGTGTTCGTTTTGAAGAAGATGCTATAGATGAGTTGATCGACAAGGCGATTGAGTCAGACCAGAGGGCCAGCATCCTGACATTTCAATTGGGCAAAAAACTCGAGTACGGACTCAAGTTGGTGAGGGATCGATCGGGAATGGACCATTTCACCATCAGCCGAGAGGCTGTCACGGACATGGAAAGATACATCAACGATCTTGTGAAACGCTACTATCGCAGGGAATACGACCCTTACGTCACGGACCAGAAAGAGCAGGAGTGATTGCCCATCCTCTTGAATCATCGACCGGCAGTATACGTGGTGGCCTTAGGAATATCCCATGATCGGCATATCAAAACTCTATTGCGGGACTGTAGAGCCCTCTGATGCATTGCGTTATGGACGACGATCCGGAGATCTGCCATCCCACCTTCTTCAGTTCTCTTCAGACAAGAAGCCGGTGGTGGTATGGAACATCACCCGCGCCTGCAATCTTAATTGTGTCCATTGTTATGCCCATGCTGTGAGAAAGAGCGAGGAGGATGAGCTTTCCACAAAGGAGGCCTTCGCCCTCTTGGACGATCTGGCTCAGTTCGGCGTACCGGTTATCCTCTTTTCAGGGGGCGAACCGCTGATGCGAGCGGATCTTTTAGAGCTCGCGACTTATGCGGTGGATAAAGGCATGAGGGCTGTGATCTCCACGAATGGAACCCTGATCAGCAAGGAAAAGGCGAAAGCATTGAGAGAGATTGGCCTCTCTTACGTGGGTGTCAGTCTGGACGGGATGGAAGCGGTGAATGATCGGTTTCGGGGAAAAGAGGGTGCCTTTCAGGAGGCGATGGCAGGCATTAGAAACTGTCAAGAGGAGGGCCTGAAGGTGGGCCTTCGCTTCACCGTGAACCGCATGAACATGGACGAAATCCCCCGTGTCTTTGATCTCCTCGAGGAGATGGACATTCCCAGGATCTGTTTTTATCATTTGGTCTACGCAGGGCGAGGATCCAATTTAATCGGACAGGATCTCGGTCATGAGGAGAGCCGCCGCATCGTGGACCTCATTATCGATCGAACAAAGGATCTTCACGACCGGGGGAAACCAACGGAAGTGTTGACCGTTGATAACCATGCCGACGGGCCTTACCTGTACCTGAGAATGGTGAGAGAGAAGAATGAACGGGCTGGAGAAGTCCTGGAACTTCTCGCAATGAATGAGGGAAACAACTCGGGCAGGGGCATTGGGTGCATCAGCTGGGACGGGTCCGTTCATGCAGACCAGTTCTGGAGGCACCTGAGCTTTGGAAATATCCGGGAAAGACCCTTCAGTGACATATGGAATGATCTCAGCAACCCCCTCATGGCACAACTGAAAGACAAGAAACTCCACGTCAAGGGGCGGTGTGCAAAGTGCCGGTGGCTGGACATCTGTGGAGGCAATTTCAGGGTCAGAGCTGAGGCGGTTACCGGTGATTTGTGGGCCCCCGACCCTGCGTGCTATCTCACCGACGAGGAGATTGGGCTGAAGAGTAGGCAGTAGGCAGTATGGAGTAAGCACTGGGCAACAAGAACTCGGCAACAAACAACAACACGCAACCGGCATTTCGCAGCCAGCAATACGCAACGGGCAACGCGCAACCGGCATTTGGAGCGTGCATATCCAAGGCAAAACAAATGCCAAATGACCAATGACCAATGACTAATGACAAATGGTGAATGACATGCTTATCAGACCCCGCCGACTCAGGCAAAGCGCATCCATACGGGATATGGTGAGGGAGACCTCCCTATCCGTAAAGGATTTCATTTATCCCCTTTTCGTGAAGCACGGTGAGGGGAACAAAGATCCCATTCCTTCCATGCCCGGTCAGTACCAGTTCTCAGTGGATTTGATTGCCCAAGAGGCTGAGGATACATGGGCTCTCGGTGTTCCTTCGGTGATCCTCTTCGGGCTCCCTGACAGAAAAGATGCGGTGGGAAGCCGATCCTATGCAGACGACGGGGTGGTTCAGCGGGCGGTTTCGGCCATCAAGCACAAAGTTCCCGATATGGTGGTCATGACCGACGTGTGCCTTTGCGAATACACAGACCACGGCCACTGCGGGCTGATCAAGAACGGCAAGGTGGACAATGATTCCACTTTGGAGGTGCTCGCCCGACAGGCTGTGAGCCACGCAAAAGCCGGTGCTGACTTTGTGGCACCCTCTGACATGATGGACGGCCGGGTAGCCGCTATCAGGTCCGCCCTGGATGCGGCTGGTTTTCATGAAACCGGCATCCTGTCCTATGCGGCGAAATACGCTTCCGCCTTTTATGGTCCTTTCAGGGAGGCGGCGGATTCAGCACCCCAATTCGGTGACCGTTCAGGTTATCAGATGGATCCGGCCAATGCCCTCGAAGCGCTCAAAGAGGTCGCCCTGGATATGGAAGAGGGGGCCGATATGATCATGGTCAAGCCCGCACTGGCATTTCTGGATATTCTGGCAAAGGTACGGGAAGAATGTTGGTTGCCCCTCGCGGCCTACAATGTAAGCGGCGAGTATGCCATGATCAAAGCGGCTGAACAGAATGGATGGATTGACGGCAGGAGGGTGATGATGGAAGTCCTCATCTCCATAAAAAGGGCAGGGGCCGATCTTATTTTGACCTACTTTGCCAAAGATGCCGCCAAGGTGCTGAGGGGGAATTAGCCACCCCGGTACGATGCTTCGCACCTAC
>Ga0209427_10008278_pt1 | contig 11713 bp, 6 predicted proteins | sample DeeMarSWOR136_30_FD_187465 | JGI IMG/M metagenome (GOLD analysis project Ga0209427, IMG submission 187465) | Marine sediment microbial communities from White Oak River estuary, North Carolina - WOR-1-36_30 (SPAdes) (version 2) | ecosystem: Environmental > Aquatic > Marine > Intertidal zone >... | reverse complement strand
AATCACCTCGGCGTTGCAGAGGACGTTTAGTGTGAATTCGTCCAGCCTTGCCATATCGCCGGAGTAAAAAAGAGGAGCCGCCATCAAACACCACATGGACATGTAGCTATACTGCTCGTTGCCCGTCAGCTTCGTGGGTATTGGAGGGTCGTCTATTTTATGTGCGTTTCCGACATATCCGATGAGGATATAATCCGGGTCGTTCCACTGGCCGGGTTTTGCGTACTCCCAATGACGGGCATTGCTCATGCCTATACGATAGAATCCGGGCAGGTTCGTGCCTGGCTCCAGGCCCAGGTCACCTGTAGTGCGCCAGCAATGGCCACCGACCTTACCACCCCACCTCCAAACCTCGCCCATTCCATACTGGCAGAGGTTTAATACAATGTCACGGTCGAGATTTTTGAGTATGTTGGCCATCTTTATATAAGGTTTTTGTAGTTCAGGTAATGACCGGTCTTTTGCAATCCTGCCGTATGAGCACCAGTCGTACTTTAGGAAATCGAAACCCCACTCGGCGAAAGTCTCTGCGTCCTGCTGCTCGTGCTGGTATGTTCCGACAAAGCCGGCACAGGTGGTGGGTCCCGGCGAGGTATAGAGGCCGGCCTTTAGGCCCTTGCTGTGGATGTAATCCGTCATCGCTTTCATGTCAGGAAATCTTGCATTGGTGTTTATGGTTCCATCCGGATGGCGGTTGGGCCCGGAGAGTTGTGGATCTTTGGAGCCGGGCTTTATCATCCAGCAGTCGTCGATGTTTACATACTGGTATCCATAATCGCCCATGCTGGATTCGATCATCACATCCGCGGCCTCCCTTAGATGCCTGTCGGTTATCCTGTTGTACCAAGTGTACCAGTGGTTCCATCCCATAGGCGGGGTCAGGGCCAGGGTATCTCCTACAACAATATTGAAGTCGCGCTTCGCTTTGCCGTGTGAGTTGGATGCAGTGAAGGTCACCTTGTATTTGCGGGGTTTCTTTGGCGTCGTGCCCGTGATGATGCCGGTGGCCTTGTCCAACTTAAGACCGCCAGGCAGTTTGTTGGCGGTAAACGCTATCGGCCTCTCTCCCGTACATGGGATTCGATAGATAAAGGGGCTTCCAGGCCGACAACCGTAGACGGTCGGCCCGTTAATTCGAGGCTCCGGGCCGGGCTTGGGCGTGAGAATTATCTTTTCCTCTTTGACAACCGGAGGGTCTATCGCTTTGGGTTTGGGGCCGTTAACCTCAAATTTTGCCTCGGCCCAGTCTGCATGGTCGTAGCTAACACCATCGTTAGTAGAATCAACAAATAACAACAGTGTCTTTATGTCTTCGAGGTCAATAGAAACTTTCCTGGCAGGTTGGCCGGCTTTCATAACACCGCTGGACCACAGCAATTTTCCGTCTGCATAAATGCGGAATTCGATACTTGCAGGCTTTCCCTTAACTTCATCATCGACGCCCACGAAAGCGGAGAATTTTTTTGAGCCGCCCCGGAGGTCTATATACATCTTGCTGCCCGCGTGGCTGCCCACTCCATTGTCAAATTTTTGGCCGGCGATGGAGAGGGTCTTGCCTACAATGGACTTGTTTATCTGAGGTTTTCCCCATCCGACCGTCATCCTACTGAGGTCGAGTGAAGAGAGCCAGACTGTATTCTTCTCATCCGATTCAGCCGACCACGAAGAAGCCGCTAATGACATCAAGACTACTGCGGCGGCAAGCATATATACCGTGACAGTTTTATGATTAACGTTAATCAATCTGAAAGTATTCATGGGAATCTCCTTATAATACAGGTATTTACCAAATCCGGACAACCTCAACGATAAAACATCATAACAAAACCGAGCCTTTTTGTCATTATTTTTCTTCCGCTAAGATTCTTCTCCTCCGACAACGTGTGTAAACAACACATTATTGTTTGCAAACATCCTTGCTATATAAGCCTCCTTCCTATACACTATTAATTTTGAGGCAAACAGACCGTTATGTCTGCACCTGCCTGCTGGTAAACTTAACCGGAGCGATGGTGTACAAAGACACTGAAATCAAATCATGTTTTTTGCTTGGAACAGACAGGAAAGGCTTGAGGATTTTTCAGGTTTGTTTAATTAGTTCAAAATCATTTCTATAACATTTTCTTTGAAAGGGAAAAGGTGATGTCATTGAGGAATTGTGCGTTTATACTGTTTTTTTCTCTAACCGTTTGTCATATTTCACTTGCCGATCTCGTTCTATTCGAGGACCGTATAGATTCGCAGCAAAAAACCGAGATTCGATACGATGTACCCAACGGTTGTGTTGTAACAGGGCTGGGCTTTCGCGCCGCTTATGATAACATCACAACAATGCACTGCCGATACCACCGGCTTTTGCCTAACGGCAAACTTGGCGAGGCAAAGGAAGTCCATCTCGGCAGCGAAGCCGAGCATGCGTGCGAAGCGAAGGTGATGCTGCCGGATGGATGGGTGGCTGTTGGTTTTGGTGCGGCAGGCGAGCCGGAATGGGACGTGACAGTGCTGCGTGTCTGGGCGAGACGGCTGAACGCGGACGGCAAATTAGGCGAAATGAAGACTTATAGCGACGGCTTCAAGCCGGACCGCGGATGTGAACGAGAGATTATCATAACCGAATCGGACAGGATGATGGTTGGGGCGGGACTTCGATTCAACCATAATGATATCCAGGGAGTCTATTGCCGCTCAAAGCGTATACTCAAGTTAAATGAGCAGAGCCGCAGGAACCTGCGCGGATTCACCGGGCGAGGCTGGGTTTTGGATGCCGAGCACACTCCGAGCTTAGAGAAGCTTAGCCGTGATATCGAAAAATTCCACGTGGGACGAATAGATTTGCGATTTCAAAACGGCATCGTGCCGTCACGCAAAAGTAAAGAAATCCGGTTCCTTTCTGAGTTGTCCGATAAGGCCCGCAAACTTAAAGTACATACATTTGCCTGGACTAACACCACTAACCGTAAATCCGTGCAGGACCTTTTCCGCATCTCACCTTATCTTACCGGGATTGTCGTGGATATTTCGTACCTATCATCCGAAGAGCAAACCAAGGATATGTTGAGGATGTTGTACACTGTCTGCCGGAAAGCACGGCGGCGGCTATGCCTGCGTCTTGGTGAGTGTGCAGATACAAGCGATGATAGAATCGCAGACCTTATTCGCTCGCTGCCGAAAGAAGTTGGTCTGATTGTGCCGTTTAACGAATATCAGACAGAGGAACACAGGATCACAGCTATTGACGTCAAAGTATATGGTAATCGTGATATTACTATTGAGATTGATTTGACCAGTTGCCCGGCCGGACCTATGCTGCCCGATGTTCGCATAAACAACCTCGCCGGCCTTATTCTCAAGGCCGCTTCAAATGGGGCAAAGGGATTCATTGCACACGCCAATATCTCCGACCATTATGTTCCTGATACGTTCAATGCCATTGGCTTATACGCGCTGGGTGAACTGGCAGATAATCCTTTTCAGGGGACCGACGTTTTGTGGAGTGAACTGTGTTCAAAACTGTACGGCGGGGCCGGCAATGAGGCAATGGCGGCCCTGAAGCTTACAGAATCCACCAATGATCTGATTTTCCGGATGTTTGGCGTGCCTGTTCTGTGGGACGGTAGCAATATCTCAACGATGGATACTGCCGAGAAGCGGTTAAAAAAACATCTTAAGGCCTCATCATCGGCTGGAACGAAAGAAGTACTGCAAAAACTATTAGAGCCAACAGACAAAACGGTTGAACTTGTACGGGGGGACAAGGAAACAGCCCTGTGGCTTATCCTCCAGTCATTGGCAAAAGCGGAGGCGGCCGCAAAAATCAATCCCTCACCCGAACTGCGCTCCCTGCCTGAAGCCATGGAAAGGCTGCAAATGGCTGTGCATTTCTGGCGTCATGTGGGGCAGGCGTATTTGCTGGCAGCGATGTACGCCGTCGATGGGGCATCAAGTACACGTTCGTCCGCCGAAGCGGCCTTGAAGTCCTTGCGCGAACTCGACGAACAGTCAACTGGAATGCGCGACCTTGTTTCAATGTTTAAAGGCACAGATGCCTTTATTGTGTCGGTTGAGAATTGGCTCGAGGCTCACGAGAAAGAAGCGGTGCTTCCACGTATTTTCGGCCGTATTCAGGAGCTCATAAACCAGCGACAGGACGAAGCTGCCGTCGAGGCACTTGATGGACTTATGAGAAATGACAGATACGCGCCACATCTTTCAAAGCACAACGACACTATCGGCCGAATGTCATCTTCTATGAATACACTTTGTGAGCCTTCGGACAACTTGCGGGTCGTTCGCGGAGGCGACGGCCAGTGGCTGCTGCAAAAAGTCGCAGGCCGATGGTGCTGGGCGACGGAGCGAAAACGCCCGTGTATTTATTTGGATGTCCTGGACGGTCCTCTGGATCCGCCTGCCGATTATGTGCTTTCGTTCGAATATTTCGACAAAGGCGACTGGAAGATATACTTTCACTATGATTCCGACTACCCGCCTGAACAGAAACGCGAATATCATCCGGTCGAGCCTTTGCAACTAACAAATACCGGGACATGGAAGAAGGGCTCGTTTGTTCTGACAAACTGCCGGTTTGCTTCAAGCCAGAACGTTAACGCGGACATGCGTTTTGTCTCGGGAACAGGAGCCTGTATACGAAATATTCATTTAGAACGTAAGTAATCCCATACAATGACTTACCAACGGTTATCGCTCTAAAAGAGGCGTTAGGTAATGAAAGGTGATAAAATAGATTGGGCCTTGTGCATGATAACTACTTTTGATATTTTATCCTATTGACAGGCCTACGACTGTATTTGTTTTGAATGAGACAATTAACAATGATGAACCCTTATAATTATGACCACACAAGACAAATATGAATACAAAACAACGATAGAAGACGAACACTGGCGGAACGAAGAGCTGCAATGGGCGAGGATTCTTTCCAGTGGAGAGCCAGCCAAGGGTATGGTTCTTTTATATATACAAAAGGCGTGTACGGTATTTCATGAGTTTGAGCCGGCCTGGAAAAAGGGCGCTTTGGACGAGGGCCAGGTAGATTTTTTCCGCAAACGGTTAGTAAAGAGAATCAAGCATGTACTGGTAACGATGGAGAACAACGGTCTTGATACCATTAAAGGCGCTTCGGAACTGATGGATATTCTACACTCTGTAGAAACGGCAAAGACCATGGAAGATATAGCCCAACTGACTGAAGAGCTACATGCCGTCAACCATGTGATTTCAGATTCATTGGAAGAAAAATAGCAGAGGATACTCTGCTTGATACAGGATCATAATTTGGAAGGAGGACAGGTATGAAGACTGTCACTCGTCGAGATTTCGTTAAGAGTTCGGTTGCGGCAGGGGTGATGGCGGCACTGCCCTTTTCCCGTGTACGCGGCGCCAATGACCGCATCCTTGTGGGCGTGGCCGGCTGCGGCGGTCGCGGCACGGGGGCCCATATACCATCCTTTGAAAAGCAGAAGGATGTGACGGTCGTGGCCGTCAGCGACCCTGATCGAGAGCGTATGGGAAGCGCCGCCAAAACGATGGAAACAAAATACAACCATAAGGCGGCCCAATACACCGACATGCGTAAGATGTTCGATAGAAAGGACATCGACGTAATCGGCAACGCAACACAAAACTACTGGCACGGACTGAGCACCATCTGGGCGTGTCAGGCAGGTAAGCACGTCTATGTGGAGAAGCCTCTGTCGCATTACATCTGGGAGGGCAGGCAGATGGTCAACGCGGCAAGAAAGTATAACCGCATCGTGCAGTGCGGTACACAGCGGCGCTCACAAAGCTCCATCGCCAAGGGGATTCGATGGATACAGGAAGGAAACCTCGGCAGGATTATGTACATCACCGCTTTTGCCAACAAGCCACGCTCCTCATGCGGCAAACGAGAGACACCGCTGCCAATCTCCGATACTGTCGACTATGACCTTTGGTGCGGCCCTGCCAGGAAAGTTCCAATCTACCGCAATCGTCTCCAATATGACTGCAGTTTCGACTGGAACACCGGTGACGGGGAGTCGTGCAACCAGGGCGTGCATGAGGTGGACGTGGCCCGCTGGTGCCTTGGCGAGAAGAAGCTTGCCCGCCGAGTAATGAGTATCGGTGGGCGTTTTATTTTCAACGACGCGTGCAATGTTCCCAACACGCAGATAATTTACTACGACTTTCCCACGGCCCCGCTTCTTTATGAAGTACACAACCTCCACAAGACGAAAGGCTCTACCCAAATGCCTTCTTTTCGGGGCGAGCGGGTCGGCGTGGTCGTCGATTGCGAAGGCGGGTCGGTGAGTCTCTACCGGGGTATAGCGTGGGATAAGAATGGCAAAGAAGTCAAGAAGTTCAGCGGCGGCGGTGATCATTTCGTCAACTTCATTGAGGCGGTCCGCAGTGGCCAGCGGGAGGATCTAAACGCCGAGGTGCTGGAAGGTCACCTCTCCACTGCCGTGACTCATACGGGCAATATATCATACCGTCTCGGCAGGAAGGCTTCGAAGAAGGAGATGCGTGCCCAGGTCCGGGAGATTCCAATCTTTAACGACATGTTCGACCGCCTTCTGGAGCACCTTGCAGGCCACGAAATTGACGTCGAATCCAAGACGGTGACGCTGGGGCCATGGCTGGAGGTTGACTGGGAAAACGAGTGCTTCAAGAACAATGAACGAGCTAACAAACTGGCCCGCGGCTTTTACCGCAAGCCTTATGTCGTACCGGATTTATCGGGTTGAGCCTGAGCTTTATACTCGCCACTTGATAAATCAATCAAAGTAGGGAGGTAAAGACTTTAAATAAATTAGCTTCGGGCATAAAGAAAAGTCTCCCGCACCGCCTGCTGAATTCGTTCCTCATCCCAGTCGGGATGGTCAGCCCTCACACCTGCGGCTTTAAGCTCCCTGGCTGAGTAATAAAGCTGCATCGCTACTTCCAATTTCTCTTCGGGTGACATCTTCGCCAATATTTGATTCTGTATATCCACCATAATTTAACAGTATACGAATTAAGTCCAAACCTTCAAGAAGCTTCTGTAAAAAATAGCCAAAAAACGATATCAGTAAAAAAGATAAAAAAAGTGTACACTATTTGGCAACATAAACTTCCTATGGGCAAACGAAAAGGTTAGAGTTGGAGATTAACGACGATTGGATTATGTAGGTAAATTTCAAAGAAGAATAATCACGTTTTGGTGCAAAATCAGGTACCTTGTGCAACATTTTTTAACGATCAAGACGGCTAAAATATTAAAAAAGGCCCCTGTGGTGCGGAGGGAGAGGAGAAAGCGAGATAAACCACAGGAGCTCAAATGGGATAAATCATTAATACAATATTTTAGCTGTCATTTCAATTTTTTTCGTTTCCTTAACATCATCGCACCCAAGCCGAACAGCAAAAGCGTGGCCGGTTCGGGAGTCGGGTGCTGAGCCATAGTAAACTCAAACAGTCCGGTAGTTGGAACGGTGATGTCGACCTGAAGTGTAACTACTTCAGTGTTAAGAACAGACTGCGGTGAGTAAAAATGCAGCATCTTAAAATCATCTGAAAAGGAATGTGTACCGAACTTAGTGCTTCCGGCAGTTCCGTCAACAAAAGTGCCGGTGCTTAGTAACTCAAGATCATAACCCATCCAGGTTGTTCCTGTTGTATTCGTGATGGTCTTAACGACAGTAAAAGTAGTGGACCCATCAGTCTCACCACTCATTACGACTTGATCCCCTTCTGCCGGCGGTATTGCAAAAAGATTCTCGGTAACTGTCAACCTCTTATTCGCAAAATCATAGTTCCAATAGTGATAATATCCATAAGGATCTTCGGGAAAATGACAGGAAAAACTGACCATGCCTGCATGAGCCATACTACAAGCCAAAAATACTACCCCCACACCGAGAAAAGACGTAATTGTTCTCATCATATACTCCTCTTCAGTCTATAACATTTTGGAAGCTCAAACCTCCGTGTGGGCTTAACAATATCTATTATTATACACTTATGTGAGTGTCTCTGTAAAGGAATTTTTCCGGAATTTTCGTAAATTCTACGCCTTAAATGAAAACGGCTATTTTAACTCAAAAACGAATCTTTCCACACTTTCCAATAAAAACTGCACTTTTTTTCGTTATTATTACGTTCCTAATATAAAAACAGGCTGCCCATTTGGGCGAACGAAAAAGTGAAAGACCCTGATTGAGGCCGTTAACTTATTATGCCCAAATTTTCTTGACTTGTGTTAAAGGCAGGGATTGAATCAATCCAACCGCAGAGAATCGTTGTAATGATTGTTCAATATGACTCTGTAATATCCTTCGAATCATCCTTGTATACTGTAAACGATGCATTGCAAATACCAATGATAAATTATAAAAAGCTTTTATCAGTTTTCAGAGATACTGAGTTTTCTTGATACTTGCAGTTCCATCTATGAAGGTCTTTCAAATCTCGTTCTTGGCCTAAAATTAGGCATATAATCTTTATTTTCTTTATCATAAAGAACTTATTAGAATATTTAACGGCAAAAAGGAGTAAAGCAAGGCGATTCTAAGCTTCCTGAAGCCAATTCTGGGAGATTCTTTGGGCTATTTTAGGCAATAAAAAGGCTGTAAGCCCGTTCTTGATCCCAGATGCATCTTGAAATAAACCAGAACCTTCAAGAACGTCCGATATTTTCTTGCTTCCATAGTCATAATTTCGTATACTATTAATTGCAAAATATACCTTTCAGGGATGAAAACAAATGGTAGGTTTTAAAGCAAATACAAGCATCTTGCTTTTAATGACATCTCTCGTTCTTGGAATGAAATGCAGGATTGCTGCCGGAATAACATTCTATGTCGGAAACGCCAAAGGTGACGAAAAATGCGGCGGTGCTGATTTGGACAAAAGCTCCGAAGTAAGTTTCACAGACTTTGCTATCCTCGCCCGGTATTGGCTCGAATCCAATTGTTCCATCTCGAACGATTGCGGCGGAGCCGATTTGGTTCGCAGCAATACAGTTAACATAGCAGACCTGAGTCTCTTCGCTCAAAATTGGCTTTGTGAGCCCAGCAAGACCATAAATGTTGATTTGAATATAGACAACTTATGGATGTATCAAAACATGCCCACTTTATCCGGCTCCAATTTGACTGCGAATGTCACGATTACCGACGATCCACTAATCAACAGCAGCTATCGCTACGATTGGGATTTTGTCCTTCCACCCGATGTTAGCATACGCCCGTATACTGTAAGCGGAGGCCAATCCGGTGATTCATTTTGGAATTTTGCGGCGAATGGTTGTAATCAACCGGAGGGCATATCTGATTCCGGCCAAGTGTTCAGGGTCATAGTGACCGTTACTGGAAATGAACGTGGTAATGCGGGCTCAGCAGAGCAAGAGTTCGGCATAGCTCTTCTTGGAGACGTCAACAACGATGGCATCGTCGATGTGGCAGATCGCTCGATAATAAATGCCTTTTGGCAGGCAGGCTCTGCCGGTAAATTTACATTGCGTGATTGTGATCTAAATTGTGATGGTATTGTCGACGTAGCAGACCGCTCTATTGCAAATGCAATATGGCGAGGCACGCTGTGCCGGAATGAAACAAGCAGCCCCTGCCCATTCCGTTAATTTTGGATTTTCAATGAGAACTTAAAATAAGCGTTACCGCCTTTTGGACGCAGTCAGTTTGCCTGCAAAGAGGGCAAAAAATGTGTCGATGACGTTTGCTTTGAAGTCCGAAAAAAGAGTAATTTTACACGCAAAATAAGGAGAATTTATAAATTAACCGTTAAAAGGGGCCTTATATTAGGGTCTTTAGTTGATATTCTCAACGATTTTTAATATAATATTAACTGTATTGCATTCTATTCAAAAACAAGGTGGAGCAAAATCTAATTATGAAGCGTCCTTATGGGGGCACTATTATGAAGTCAATAAAGTTTGCGATTTTTTTATTCTTGCTAAGCTGTGGAGTTTTCTGTGGAACGACAAGAGGTGTTGAAGTACAGCCAACCATTGTCCAGATGCCGAGTTCTCCTGGCGAGCTATTTAGTTTTGACCTTGTCATCAGTACGGAACCTAACCCTCTCGCTCAGGCCTTTAAGGCAACTATAGACAGTGTAACCGGTCCGGCTGGGTTTGTATTAACGTTTGACATTCCATCCAGTCAAGCCGTCAGTGGAGAGTCTGCTTACTGGCTGTACACAAATTCCGACGGAGCCACAGCTATAGGTAGCGGCGTTGGTCCTTATACATTCGGTGATAATCCTCACAACGGAGAGGCCCAGGAATTGACGGTCGATGAAGTTATGGCCAGATATGTCTTCACATGGGGTGGTGTTGAGGGTGATTATATGTTCACTTTTAACCTTGACACGGCTATGAGCTATATCCTACTGGAAGACCTTTCGTCCAAAGAAGCCCTGCAACTATCTGAGGGTGGTAACAGCTTTACCGTTCACATACCGGAGCCGACCACCCTGGTTTTGCTCGGTTTAGGCGGCTTGGTTTTGCTGAAACAACGCAGACTGTAGGATTAGAGATTTTGTATAGCTCGCCATAACCGGACGCCGAATGCTCATCGAATCTCGCCTTTGCCAAATCTCCAAAAACAGATTAGACATAAAAGTTCGCAGACAAAATAAACAATCACATACTCCAAGAGAAATGGCAGATCCTCTTTCAGAATCCATATCTACAGGGAATTCCGTGGAACGTGGAACTCTGTCTGAATAGCAGGTAATCAGATCATAATTTGACCGGCACTGTCAGTGTTCAATAACTAAGTAGCGTCGTCTTGTGAGCAGTTATCTATAGCTGACACAGAGTACGACAACAGAACGAATTTTGACCACAACGGTTTCATCAACAAGGATGACCTTTATCTACTAACTGTCGATTGGTTGAAGGCATGTCCAGTGGTCGTTTTGTAATCGAACAAATCATTGACATATCTGTTACTTAAACTTAACGCAAGGCCTACCTCTTTTATCTGACCTAAAGAATTTGAATAATCAAGGCAATCATAATGCTACTTATTCGTTACTTAGAATTTGCTCATAAAAAAGGAATCAAGCAATACCGCACGAACAAATAGTTTATTGTCATCTCCTTCATCAAATTTGTCTCCCCTCTAAAACTCACCATCAGGTATATATGCCATATCATCTGGGAGATATGGGTCGGTGGTCAGCCATAGATTCGCAATTACAGCGAAATCTTTGGAGTCGACTACTCCATCACCGATTCCAAAAATATCAGCAGGTGGATATAAAATACTTCGTGGTTGCAGCCACTGATTAACTAATATATTCAAGTCCTCAGCATCTACATTGCCGTCGCAGTTAAGGTCACCTGATAAAGTTCCATCAGGGCATAGTTTTATAAGATATACATCGTAATCCCCTGCACCAAAAGACGTAGTCCTCCCTGCAATTATATATCCACCATCGGAGGTCTGCTGAACCGACCAGCCCATGTCTTCGTTGCCTCCCCCGAAGGTTTTTTGCCACTGGTTATTTCCATTTGGGTCGGTCTTTATAAGATATACATCATCGTATCCTGCTCCAGAGGACATGGTTTGGCCTGCGATTATGTATCCACCATCCGATGTCTGCTGAACCGCCTTGCTGTAATCCCATTTGCTTCCACCGAAAATCCTTTGCCACTGGCTATTTCCATTTGGGTCGGTCTTTACAAGATATACATCATCGTACCCTGCTCCAG
>Ga0209427_10008275_pt1 | contig 11715 bp, 10 predicted proteins | sample DeeMarSWOR136_30_FD_187465 | JGI IMG/M metagenome (GOLD analysis project Ga0209427, IMG submission 187465) | Marine sediment microbial communities from White Oak River estuary, North Carolina - WOR-1-36_30 (SPAdes) (version 2) | ecosystem: Environmental > Aquatic > Marine > Intertidal zone >... | reverse complement strand
ATATCCCATCCTCCTAGCATGTTTATCCCAAAAAAACTAGGAGGCATGGGTTATTTAATTCTTATCTTGACACTATCGAAAATGCTTATAAAAAAGGTTTTATACTGCGGAAAAACCTTTCAGTACATCATCAGATTTAAATTTTTAAATGATACAATAATTCTGAACTGATTCTTAAGTTAGAAATCTCTCACCATCTCCAAAGTTGTACCTTGATTTAATAATTTTTGAAAGATGAGGTATACCTGTTGTTATTATCTCATAGGCATCTGGTTTATTTTTTAAGAAATAATCAAAATATCCAATAGAATAATGAAGACATATATCTTTTTGCCATGGTGGTCCAAGTGAAGACGAAAAGCCAATATGGGTACCACCTGAAATTGTTATTATCTCTTTTGGAGCATTTGCATTTTTGTAACACGATAACAATATTAGGATGCTCATCGTTAATATATCAAAACAGCCACCTTGAAACTGTATAGGTACATCAATCTCATCGATTATGGAAGGATTACCTTGCGATAAGGCAACGACAGCTTTGAATCTTTTATCTCGTGCAGTAGTTTCAGTGACTGTTGCACCACCAATCGAGTGTCCTATCAATCCGATACTGGTTTTATTAATCATATTTTTCACAGGGCTTTCACTTAAAAGATACGTAAGTGCATCTGATGTAGCATTGATTAATTCACTATTAAAATAATGGAAAAGTATCTCTATGGGTGCACTAAACCGTAGATAGATACCTAACAAAAATCGAATACTAAATTTTGGTATTGGAAAAATACCTTCAGATTTCCCTTGACCTGGAAAATCAAATGCCAAGACTACATAGCCTCCATCTGCGAAAGCTTTTGGTATCCATCGATAGGGAGTTATATAACCACCACCCCCTTCACAGAAAATAATACCTGGATATATCTCTGTTTCGTTATTCGGATAATAAATCTCCCCATATAATGTATATTTACCACTTTCGAAAGAAATATTAATTTGTTTTACAAAAGAGGGCTTAAAATCTGTTGTAGAGACTGGAATTAAAGATTTATTATGAGTATCTTTTGCAGTTGATGGATTAATACTGATTCCCAGAAGTAGAATTAAAAGTCCTATTACAAGGATTTTTTTAATCAAATTTATTCCTCCCTCAAGATATATAATCCAACTATGGATATTTAAATGTTACAATATTAAAGAGAGAAAAAAAAGTAGATTTTTGTGTAGAAAATGCTTATAAATAAGAACTATATCCCACTCCGATGGCAAAAAGAAGGAAAGAAAAGGATGAGGAAGAAGAAAAACCCTTTAAACTTCCAAAATTCGATGAAGAAGCATTTCTTAAGAGAGAAAGGAGAAATATAAAGGCAACATTCATTTCATTTTTATTTGGTTTTTTAATGGCCCTAATCTGTTTTGGTTTCTGGGCTCTTATGGGTAAAGAAAATGCTCTTAGATGGGAACTTGTTTTACTTGTTGCTGTAATTGATGCAGTATTTTTAAGATATATTTTCAATACATTTGGAATCGATGTTACTGAATTCCAAAGGAAGAATTGGTTTGGATCTTATGCAACATACTTTGTAACCTGGTTAATTATATTTATAGTTCTTGTAAATCCACCATTTTATGATGATGAAAAGCCACGTATAGATATTGCTGTCCTACCCGAAATACAAGAACTTGGTGGAGATATTTTAATCGTTGCAAAAATTACAGATAATGTTGGTATAGATACAAGCAGCTTATCTTTAGATATTATTGAACCTGATGGAAACAGTACTATTATATCACCTGGTAGCTTTGATTATGATGAAATAATAATAACATTTACCTTTGAAAACTCAGAAAATAAACTTGGTGATTTTGATTATATATTAACTGCAAAGGATAACAACGGTCAAGACAAAAAGCAAACTGGTTCATTTACATATAAAAAATCAGTAATGGAAATTACATCTTCTAGATTTGAAAATATAACAAGTGGTGATGATATCACAATTGAAGTTGAAGAAGATATCAGCACTGAAAATTTTAGAGTATACTATAAACTAAATGACGGCGAAGAAATCAATGTAAATAGAAAATATAAAGATATAACAGCAGAATATGAAACCTCTCCAGAATTCAAAGGTTGGTCAGAAAATAATAAATTTGATATGGCTTTATTTGTAGAAGTTAGTCATTATTTTACAAATGTCCCTAAAAAATATGTAAATATTATTGAACATAATGAAATCTATGAATTTTCAACCACCCAGGGATCAAATATTGGTAGTGAAGACCCTCCAGTGCAATGGAACTGGAGCAAATCGCCTAAAGCAAATAAACAAAACAATCTTCTTAATTATGATACTTATAATCCAGAAAAAAACATTAAGAAACAAATATTATTGCCATATCCTGAAACAATTCAAGCACCAGGTTTTGAAACAATTGTATTTTTAATTTCCTTAGCGGCAGTTGTTTTAATCTTTAAATACAAGAAGAAGAATAGAAGTAATCCAAAATGAACGAGCTAGCTAGATTCTGCAAGGATCTAAAAAAGGATTTTGTACCTAAAATCAAAGATCCGACAAAACCTGTAAAATTCTGGTCTGAAAAAGATATTTTAGATGGAAAATTAGTAGATGCCTTTGTAATAATTTTTCGAACAAAGGGATGCTCTTGGGCTTATAAATCTGGATGTAGCATGTGTGGTTATTTTAATGATAGCATGTGGCAGGATGTAAGTGATGAAGATTTACTAAATCAATTAAATATTGCAATGAAAAACTATTCTGGCCAAAAATTTGTAAAGATATTTACGTCAGGTAGTTTTTTAGATTGTTCAGAAATAAAAACTAAAACTAGAAAAAAAATATTAGATATTATTTACAAAAAAGCAGAAAAAATCTCTGTTGAATCAAGACCAGAATATGTAAATGAGAAAAATCTGCAAGACATTAAATATTTTTTTGAATCAAAAAGATTTGAAATTGGAATTGGACTTGAGACCTCTAGTGATTTAATTCGTGAAAAATGTCTGAACAAGGGATTTAAATTTGATGAATATAAAAAAGCTACTAAAATAATGAAAAAAAATAAAGTTGAACTGAAAACCTATGTTTTAATAAAACCACCATTTTTAACTGAAAAAGAATCCATTAACGATGCAATAAAAACTGTTGAAGATATAAAAAATATTACAGATTCTATCTCATTTAACCCAACAAATGTACAACGTAATACTTTTGTAAATTTTCTTTGGAGTAGAAAGAAATTTCGCCCACCATGGCTATTTAGTATCGTTGAAATACTTAAAGAAAGCAAAAAAACCTTAATTGATAAAAAAATAAAATGTGATACTGTTGGCGGTGGAAGTATACGAGGAGCACATAATTGTAAATTATGTGACAGAAAATTCCTTGATGCAATAACAGAATTTTCATTAACACAGAAACTAAATGTTTTTAAGGACCTTGATTGTGAATGTAAGAATAAATGGCTTGATCAACTTGATATTGAGGATCTTGGCTTTGGTTCTCTTACTAATATGTATGGATAGAATATTATGCAAAAAAAGATTAAAAAAGATGAAACTGTCGTTCTAATTGACCAATCTTATAAAAAATCAATTATAAATGTAAATGGTAAAACCGATAAATACAAAGGGATTGGAGTTTTTGATCCATCAACTCTTGTAGGTAAGGAATATGGGAAACAAATACAAATTGGAAATAAACAATTTTGGATTTTAATACCATCACTTCAAGATAAACTTCAAGGTTTAAAGCGTCGAGCTCAAATTATTCTTCCAAGAGATGCTGCTCAAATTATAATCAATTGTTCTATTGAATCAGGTCATACTGTTCTTGAAGCAGGCATCGGTTCAGGATCCCTTACTATTGCTTTAGCAAATTCTGTTGCACCTAATGGAAAAGTGATATCATATGATATTCGGGAAGATTTTATTAAACATTCAATGAAAAATTTGGTTAAGGCAAATATTGAAGATTTAGTAGAAACAAAAATAATGGATGTTACAAAAAGAATTATTGAAAAAAATTTAGATGCAATAATCCTTGATATTCCAAATCCTTGGGATGCAATCACTCATGCTTGGAACGCTCTTAAAACAGGTGGTTATCTCTGTTCATATTCTCCACTAGTATCTCAAATGGAAAAAACAGTTAAAGAAATTAAAAAACATAGTTTTATTGAAGTTAAATCATATGAAAATATTCAAAGGAAAATGGTTGTTTCAGAACAAGGAACTCGTCCGAGTTATCAGATGCTTGGTCACACAGCTTATCTAACCTTTGCAAGGAAGATTTTATAATTTTATTCCTCTCTGATTTTGATAATTTCCAGATTTTTTATCATATAGTTCTTGAGGACTAGACGAAAGATTTTCAAACACTATCTGGCAAAATCTATCACCAATTGGGATATCAAGAGGAGTGTCATTTGTATTAAAACAACTTATCGTTAGTGTTCCATGAAAACCTGCATCAACTTTACCGAAACTTGCCATAACACCTTTTCTTGCATAACTTGATCGAATCCATAATTGTGAGGCAATATCTGGACCCATTTTTACAAATTCTTTAGTACTTATTGCAAACCATGTCATAGGTGGTATTGTAGCAATACCTCCTTTTATGTGAGAACCTGTCTTTTTAATATAAACTTCATCAATTGTTAAATCGTAACCATTGGGTGTAAGATTCTTATTTTCAAAAGGTTCTATTCCAAGCTTATTATTTTTTATGAAATCTTCAATATCCTTGTCTGAAAGAACTGTCATAAAAGTCACTATTATTTTATTGTAATATTTTTTATCACAACATCTTGTAGAGGTTTATCAGCTCTGTCTGTTTGAACTTTTGATATTTTATTTACAACATCTATTCCATCTGTTACTTTACCGAAAATTGCATGTTTTCCATCAAGCCAGGGTGTTGGTGCAACAGTTATAAAAAATTGGCTCCCGCCAGTATTTGGACCTGCATTTGCCATTGAAAGGATTCCTGGAGTATCATGTTTAAGATTTGGGTCAAATTCATCACGGATTGTATAACCAGGTCCCCCATAACCTGTTCCATGAGGACATCCAGTTTGTATCATAAAATTAGGTATTACCCGGTGGAAGATAAGTCCATTATAAAATCCCTTATCAACTAGTTTGATGAAATTTCCTACAGTTAAAGGCGCCTTATCCATAAAAAGCTCAATTTTAAAATTACCAATATTAGTATTAAATTCTGCTATTTTATTTGTCATTTTTCACACCTTATTAAAATATTATCCAATTATAAAATAATTACCAATTGTAATGTCATTTATCATTACATCCTCAACAGGCCAATCCTGCATTCCATATTTCGTTGTTGTTTCAACAGAAGCAATATTTCTTACTACATTCATTCCATATATCACTACACCAAATACTGCATAATCATCATCTAAATAAGACTGAGCTCCATCACATATGTAAAACTGACTAGTTGCACTGTTTGGATCAGATGTTCTTGCCATTGCAATCGCCCCATCTACATGACGAACTTCAGGATTAATCTCAAGATCAATAGTTCCAAAAGGACTTTCTTTTCTTGTACCATCTGTCTTAAATCCTCCACCCTGTATCATAAAATCATCAATAACTCTATGAAATACAAGATTTTTATAGAAACCACTAGTTGCTAGATCAATAAAATTGGTAACGGTATTTGGTACCTTGTCTATAAATAGCTCAACAGCAATAGTTCCTTCAGATGTATCAATTAATGCAATAGGATTATTATTTTCAGCGAGAATTAAATTGATAGTTGATGTGGCTTCTTTTTTACCATCACTAATTGTATATTTAAATGTATCCAGACCACTATAATTTTCTGGTGGAGTATACTTTATACTATTTCCTTCCTTTAATTCTGCGATACCGTTTTTAGGTTCAGTTATACTTGTTAAATTTATTTCATCATTATCAAGATCATAATCATTTTCAAGAGGTTCAATTCGATAAACATAAACACCTATTGGTATAACTACATAATCTTCAGTTGCAATTGGAGCTGAATTTGTTGTTTGACCATTTGTTGGTTGTCCATTTTCATTTGTTCCAAAATTTGTTATTACATAATATCCCCCAGCAATTACACCAACAATTATTATGAAAAAGATAATGAATATTGGCAAATTGGTTTTTTGCATTTCTTTACGTTTTTTTTGTTTTAGTTCAGCTCGTTTTCTTGCTGTAAGTTTTTTTCCTGGCATAGAAATCCTAGGGAAAATACAATATCTTATAAATAAGTATTGTGAATAGTAAAAAAAGAAGAAAAAAAGGATTTTAAGAGGTTACTTCTTCGATTATTTCTTCTTGTGAGTATAAGTTTATATTTCCTTCTTTGTCTAGTTCACCTTCTCCATACAAAGCCCATCCTGCATATGGTACATCTGGTTGAACAAGAATTTTTATGTCCTGATAATTTGGATATTTATCCTCTTCTACAAGTTTGAAAACTAACCAGTTTGCATTAATTGGATCAACAGGTGACCATCCTTTCATATTCTTTGTAAATTTTTCTGTTAAGGTCTCATTATAGACATAACCTGTAACTGTTGTTTCTGTTTCTCCATAAACAACCTTGTCAAAACCTGGGGGTTCAAAGAAAATTTCTTCAATAAGTTCGGCGTTATATTGGAAACTAGGAACAAACAGCATTAACCAGTCATTTTGATCATAAGGTGGTCCATTGCTTCCATCAGAATAATCAAGCAGTTTTGTTTTATACATATGATAATAATTCATTACGCTATAGTAATTTCCCCATGTTTCATCATAATGTTTTTTTGCTGCTCTTCCCCCAATATATGAAAGATTATCACATCCTTCAAAAGTCCATGGCGATATTCCTACACTGTGACCTAGTTCATGCATTAAAGTAGATGCAACTTTAATGCGATATGCTCTAGGTGTAGGTAATAACTTGTAAAAAAGAAAATTTCTTACAAGATTTAACGGTTTTAAATTATAAGCAATATGAATAGTATCATACACATTTGATTTTGCAGGGTGATTAAAAGGTCCAGAATGTCCCACAACAACATATCTAAATGATCCTTTTCTTTCATCTGGAAAATGATGGTTATAGAATTGTAAAATCATACCTGAATCCTGGGATATTTGTTCATAGTGAGGCAGTACTTCTCCTCCACCGTTAAGTGGAGTATCAGGCCATCCTTGATCAAAATACATTTTAATATTATGTTCAGCATATTTTTCTATAATTGCTTGCTGGGATTCTTCATATAATATGTGTGGGGGATCTAATATGCCACCTTTTCCCATATAATCTACTTCCACATAAATATCCTGAGAATATGGGTCTGCTAACCATTTTTCCAATTGATATTCTTCAATATTTTCAATTCCATCAATATCTGGATCAAGGTTTTCATGATCATCCCATTTATTTGGATCATAACCCCATTTCCATTCCCAAGATGTTGGAATACCATCTCCATCAGGATCTTTGTCACTGTCATCTCTAAGTGGATCAGTTCCTAGTATGTTTACCTCGGTCCAGTAAGGTATATAATCTAAATCTGAATCGACTTGATAGATATTAAACCAAATTTCAAAGGTTTCTCCAACCCAATGTCCATATCCATCATAATCTCTTAGATAATCATCTCCGGTCCATCTACCGGTTTTATAATCATAGGTTACTGATAATTTTCCTCTTTCAACATCTTGTGATCTTCTACCTAATAATCCAGACGGTACTCTTTCCATTAGAGTTATAGTTACCTCAGAAGTTTCTTGTTCTTCGTCAGCATCCCTTACGATTTTGTTTTCTTGAAACATTGTGTCCCAGCCAGTAAATAGTATTTCTTCAACATTTCCTAAGTGTTCAACATCTTTACTAATATATTCTAATCCATCTAATTCTGCGACGTAATAAAACGACGGTTTATGTTTCCAACTTCTTCCGGGTGTCATAAGTTTATCATAAAGTCCTCTATGGCGAATTCTTAAAACTTCAAGAATAAATCCTTGATTTTCATAAGGGCTAACCCTATCATCGAGAATTACTTCTTCTTTTATTTTGGCAGGTTTTTCTTCTTTAAAAATATCTGTATAAGCAAACACACCTGCAATTATTAAAATTGCCACAACGATTATTGCGGCTCCTGCTATAATCATTGTATTTGTTTTTTTGTTTTTATTAGTTTTTTTAGATTTAACCATTTTATCCCCCAATTTATTTTCTATTAAGTTTATCGGTATTTAAGATTTACTATTTTAATTATATTATTTCTTTTATTTTTTTTAAAGTAATTAATAGTATAATAATTTTTATCATTTAATTATTTTTTGTAGAATAAATCAAAAAAATCAATTAATTAACTTATTATTTTATATAAATTTGAAAAATGTATTGTATAAACATTAAACCAATAATTATTACTTTTAGTAAACTCTACGGTAATTATTTAAACTAATTTTAATAATAGCAAGACATTGATGAATCTGAAAATTCAACAAAATAAAATTTTAAAAATTCCTGAACAACAATCCGGTAGTCTATGTGCTTTATGCAGGGGAACAAAATTTTTATGCGGAAAATCTCGATGTCCTGTTTTAGTTAAATTTCACTCAAGAGATAAGATAAAAACCTTAGTCGATAAGATTAGAATTGGTGGCTCTTCACCACCCAGCGTTTTCATAGGACGAGTTGGGTATCCAAAGATATCAATTGGTCCAATGATTCCGCCAATTGTTGGAGATACATCATTAATAGATACTCCTGAGCTTTGGTTAAATAGAAGTTTAGATGATATAGTTGATTTTCGCTCAATGCTTATTCGTGGTAAGCATAAAGTTGATGTTTACGATGTCGATAGTTCGAATAAAAATGTGGAATATACTCGAGAGCTTGCTTTATCTAAAAACAGTGTTTTTACTGACGTTATTTTTGAAAAAAAACCTACAGGAAGAATTGCTTTCTATGATGAATCGCAACCACATGGTCCATCAGCACCATTAAAAAAATTTGATATTACAAATCCCAAATATGAACAGCACATAGAAAAAGCATATTATGATACAGATCTAAAATCATTAGATGCAATCTTAGCTTTATATAAAGATGGAGTAAATATTTCAAAAATTCAACGAGCTTTTAGTGTTGGTGCTTTTGGTTTGAAAAAATTACGACGATTTGTTCCAACAAGATGGAGTATTACTGCAGTAGACTCTAGTATCGGGGAAGCTATGATGAAAAATACAAAAACTTACCCATGGATTAATGAATTTAGAGTATATTATCATAACCAATTTGATAATAGATGGGTAGTTCTTTTAACACCATCAGAGTGGCAATACGAACTAATAGAAGCATGGTATCCAAATACAACTTGGAACCCATATGGGAGATCAATTTCAATTTTTAATAGTTATGAATTTTACAAAGGAAGAACAACTTACGCTGAAATTGGTGGTTGTTATTATGCTGCTCGCCTTGCAATAAATGAATTACTCAATAAAGAACGTAGGCAAGCAGGAGCAGTTGTCCTTAGAGAGGCTCATCCAGGATATATTATGCCGATTGGTGTTTGGAATGTTCGCGAAAGTGTTCGAAAAGCATTGAAAGAAAAATATGAGAAATATGAAACACTTGAAAAAGCACTAATTTTCATTTCAAAAAAAATGGATATATCCTTACAGAGGTGGATTCGTAATAGTGCTATTTTAAAAAATCAATTTTATCAAAAAAGACTTGAAGATTTTTAGGTTTAATTATGATAATTAAAGAAATAGAATGTAAAACAGCTTTATCAAAATCCAATTTACCTGGTTTAGATTATTCCTTAAATCCATACAGAGGGTGCCAGCATAATTGTGCATATTGTTATGTTCCTAATGTTTTAAGATTAAAAAGAAATAACTGGGGAAATTTTGTTGACATTAAAAAAAACATTCCAACAGTTCTTTTAAAGGAATTGAGAAATAAAAAACAAGGTGTTGTTGCAATATCAACTGTAATAGATCCCTATCAACCAATTGAAAAAAAATACAGACTTACAAGATACTGTCTTGAGCAACTATTAAAACATGATTTTCCGGTATGTCTTCAAACAAAATCTGGTTTAATTACAAGGGATTTAGATATTATTTCAAAATTTTCTAATGCTGAGATTATGTTTAGTATAGGAACATTAAATGATTCTGAAAGAAAACTTATAGAGCCGAATGCATCATCCATAAATGAAAGACTTGATGCATTAAAAAAGAGTTCTGAGATTGGAATTAAGACAAGTATCTTTTTTGGTCCAATCTATCCAACCATTTTAATTGAAGAATTACCAAAAATTGTTGATATATTTAAAGAAAATGGGGCAAAAGAAGTCATGATTGATAAATTAAATCTAAAACCAGGTATAAAGGAGAATATTGAGAAGTCAATTCTTTCAAATCCTGTATTTCTAGAAAAATTATCAGATTTCCAATCTATTTATATTTTACAAAGAGAAAAATTAAAAGAAATATGTAAAAAAAGAAATTTAAAACTTGTTGATGCATTTTAATATTTTAATTTAAACTAGATTAGAAGCGAGTACAATTTTTCAATAAATGAAAACTTTTCTAAAAACCTAAAAAACATTAATTTTAATGTATGGTGGTTTTGATTATGATTTCGGGAAGTAGTCATTGATTGAATATTGACATTACCAGCATAATCATAAACTGTAACTATTATCTTATCTCTTAATAATCCATACCAAATCCATTCATATGGGTAATCATAATCAATAAACCATCTTAAACTACTCTTGAACCTAACTTTTTCAATACCGCTTGTTTTATCAGTAACTTCTGCTTTAAATTTTACTTTATTTATATTTAATCTTTCTTGTGTCAAATTCATTTCAGGGGGTGTGAGATCAACTTTAAACCTGGGTATTGAATCTGGTGTAGAAGAGCATCCCTCTAGATCAACAACAAACCATGAAAAATCATATATGCCGTCTTTGGAAATTTTAATTGGGTAAGTATATAATTTCCATCCAGTATTATTAATTTTATAATAGATTTCATCCACTCTATCAGATTCATATAAAATAGGAATTGAAACTTCATCTACAATCCAATCATTTTCACCATAATCTCTATTAAACTCGACTAAGACATAAGCTGGATTAAACATTTTTCTATTTAAAGTTCCAGATGGTATCCTATTAGCAATTCCATGATTTTCTCTTTCGGTTGTTTCAGAAGGAAAAACAAAATCTAAACAGCAATTATTACTTCTTTCTCCATCATTATTATTTTTAAAAATCGTTGATTCAAAACTATATATTGTATGGTCTATAATTTCATCCGAGTCTGAGTTTCCAGCTTTGTCATAAGCTGTTGCATAAAATATAGCTCCGGGAATTGGCCAATATCTTAATGTCCATACATATTCGGGTCCAGGACCAGTAACAATTTCCTGCAGTACATGGTTAAAATAAAATTCTACATGGTCCATACCGCTCATAGAATCAACTGCGTTAGCTATAAACTCAAAATTCCAACCTTGAATGGGGTTACCACTTACAATATCATAGAAAAAAGAGATATCTGGAGGTGTTTTATCAACCTTGAATGTAAATGGTCCGTCAATCTCTGATTTATTCCCTGTATGATTAACGGAATACCATTCAAGAATATGTTCTCCTCCACCA
>Ga0209427_10008274_pt1 | contig 11715 bp, 8 predicted proteins | sample DeeMarSWOR136_30_FD_187465 | JGI IMG/M metagenome (GOLD analysis project Ga0209427, IMG submission 187465) | Marine sediment microbial communities from White Oak River estuary, North Carolina - WOR-1-36_30 (SPAdes) (version 2) | ecosystem: Environmental > Aquatic > Marine > Intertidal zone >... | reverse complement strand
GCACCCTCTGTTCCTCCACCCCAAGGCTGGAGACTTTTGTGAAACCAGCGGGCTCAACGACTCTCACCTTTCCTGGGAGCGGTGCCTCCCCGCCCCAGCGTTCAAAAAGCACGGGTGTCCCAGGTTTAATGCTGACCGCATCGGCCGAGAGGACCTCGACGGTCACCTCTATTTTTTCAGTGTCTCCTACGTCGATCAACGCCTCACCCGAGTTTACGGCTCCCTCGCTCTCATGATGGATCTTCAAAACTTGGCCCTTGATCGGACTACGGATCTTAACGATCTTGTCAGGATTGGGGATTGTCTCAGCCGCGGAATAGTGAAGTTTGCTTCGGGCCCTTTGGAGTTCAGACCGTGCGACCTTTACGGTGGCATTCGCTGCGAGAAGGTTTGCCTCGGTACGCTTAGCCTCAGCATCCGCCTGTTCCATTTGATCTTTTGGGATAACCCCCTCCGCGTAGAGCTTTTTCACACGCTGTAGTTTCTTGATGGCATACTCTGCATCGGCTGCGGCAGCACGGGCTTGCTCCTCTGCGGCCCTGAGTGCGGATTCGGCTGCTGCAACATTGGCTTCCGCTTCTGCGAGGCTTCTTGGGTCGAGAACATCCGACCTCAAGGGCTCCAGTTCAGCAACAATCTGCCCTCTTTTAACAGGATCTCCCACCTTCAAATAGATTCGTCGCATAAATCCTGCAACAGGCGCAGAGATGACGAACCTGTCCTTCACCCTTGTCTCCCCCTCCTCTTCTATCATTACCTTCAGTGGGCCACGCGACACCTTCATTAAATCGACAGGCACAGGCTTCGGTAAAAAACCGTAAAGGATGGCCAGAACAACGATGGCCCCCAGGGTGCCGATGACGATCCATCTCCGAATTCGCATCTTCCTTTACTCCTTTGTCTTCAGGACTGCAACAAGGTCCAGATGATCCAGTCGATGGCGTACGATTAAACCTGATAAAAAAGCTGATACGACCACGACGGTGGCCGCAAGTGAGTAGGTCCCTGGTTCCACAACCACTGGCAACCTGAAAAGATCTGACTCAATGGCCTTGGCTAAATAGATACAGATTCCCTTTCCGATCAGGAATCCCAGCGGGATGGCTGCAAGCGTTAGCAATGCAAGTTCTCCGAGAAAGATATAAGAGATTTCTGCTCGCGTGTAACCCAGTACCCTCAGGCTCGCGAGCTCACGACTCCTCTCGGCTAAAGCGATCCGGGCGCTGTTATAGACCACCCCAAAGGCGATGACGCCCGCGAGCAAAGAAGCCACAAAAGTGAAGAAGAGAAGAAATTCTGCCTGGGTTTCGTAGAAATTCTTTATCTCGTCTTTTCTCACCACCGTACCGACCACCCGGGGCATCTCAATAAGTTCTTCGTATATCTCCTGCTGGTAGAGTGAATCTGTCGTGAGATAAGCCCCTGAGATAGCCTCGCCTTCGCGCATGAGCCGGTTGAGTGCACTCAGATCCATATACGCATTTAAACCAATGTACTGGGGCATGAGGCTGACAACCGGGACCTGGCGGACGGGCCTGCTTCCCTCGAGTATTTCAATCGTCAACCGATCGCCTGGTTTGACGGCAAGAAGGTCACCTAAATAGTCGGTCAGCACCACCCCATCGGGTGGAGGAGAGGTGGGTTTCAGATCCGTATCGAGCAGGACATGGAGGTGGCTCTCGGGCGGAACTCCCTGAATAGAGGTACGGTAACTGCGATGCTGGAATCGAAGTCGTGCCGGGACTGTCCTGAAGGGTTCGGCATGTTGAATCCCTTTCATCCGTTTCAGCTCGAACAAGGCCTTCACGGAAGTGGGCTCAACAAAAGTGACCGCCATGTCCTCCTTCTGCGAAAGTTTAAACTGCACCGCTACCATGAAGTCTACGGCATCATCAAAAAAAGTGCCTGCCATCATGATGGCACATGCCAGTGCGATTCCAGTGACGGACAGAAAAGATTTAATCGGTCGCCGCTCGATATTCCGGACGATGATCTTTGCGGGTTGGGAAAGTAAATGCCATAAGCCTAAGGACTCGACGAACGATTTCCTATACTTCGTTGGCGGTTCCGGTCTCATCGCCTCCGCGGGTGGAAGTTTTGCAGCCTTACGAATGGACAACAAGTTGCCTGCAATGGCGGAGATGGTCACAATGAGTGTCGCTGCGATGGCAACGCTGGGCTGAAGCTTATACATCAGATAGGGAAATCGGTAGAATTCGATATAGAGATTGGCTAGGCTATGACCAAGCCAAGCCCCTACCGTCAACCCTCCGGCTACGCCCAAGAAAACGATTACCATCACCAGCTTGAGATAGTGAATCCCTATATCCCTATTGCTGTAACCAAAAGCCTTCAGCGCTGCGATCTGTTCGCGCTGAGTGCTAATGGTCCTGCTGATGACCACGTTAATCAGAAAGGCAGAAACGGCGATGAAGATGATTGGGAAGATCGTCGCGCTTGTTTCGAGCTGACGAAACTCTTCGGTCAGATAACGGTGGGAGATCTGATCCTTCCGGCCATACGAACCGAGGCCGCCGTATCTTTCTAAAAGTCCATCGAGCTGGATGAGAATATCGTCCAGCTTTGCGCCCGCATCAAGCGTCAACGTCACGTCATTGAATGCGCCTTCCATGTCATAGGCAGTCCCCAGAGCGCGCCGACCCATCCATAGGATGGCGTACCGTTTGTAGTCTGGACTGATGGCTCCTGGCCTCACCTGAAGAACGAATTCAGGCGATAGGGCAATGCCAACAATCGTCAATTTCTTCCATTTGCCGTTAATCACGGCATCCAAGGTATCCCCCGGGTTGAACCCATGAGCTTCGGCAAAGGGTTCGCCGACAACCGCCTCGTTCTCTTTCCAGGGATCCACCAACCTCCCTCTCCGGATGTAAATCCCATTCAGAGGCGATGCCACACTTTCTGGGACAGAAACGATTTTGGCGGTAACGGGTTCAGAGAAGTTCCTGACGTTAAGCTTCACATCCGCCACAACCCTTGTTTCTACCTGGTTTACCCCAGGTATTTCAGCGATGCGATTTTTCAGGCTCTCAGGGGCACGTTTTAAAGAGGCAAAGACCTCAGCAAAACGATAATCCTTATAGAACCTACCCCGCGTGAGATTCAAGGAATTCATTGTGCTGATGAACATTGTAAACGTCGCAACACCGCTCACGATCACAAGCGCAATCGCGGCCACCTGTCCCTTTATCTTCCACAGATCCCGAAAGAGTTTACGATCGAGCACTTTCATCCTATTACCATCGCATTTCCCTCGGCGATTTCTTAGAGGGATTCCGAACGATCCCTGAGATTAGACCATTGCTAAGGCGAATGACGCGGTCTGCCATGCCTGCAATATCTGCATTGTGGGTGATAATAACCGTGGTGGTCCCAAGCTTCCGGTTGACCTGTTCGAGCGCCTCAAGGACCACCACTCCAGTGGTAAAATCAAGGGCTCCCGTTGGTTCGTCGCAGAGCAAGACCTCAGGATTCTTAGCCACGGCACGGGCAATCGCAACACGCTGCTGCTCGCCACCTGAGAGCTGTGCCGGGAAATGGTCAAGTCTTTCACCCAGCCCGACAATCTCGAGTGCGTCCTCAGGTGCCATCGGTTTTTTTGCGATTTCGGTCACCACGGCGACATTCTCAAGGGCCGTGAGACTTGGAATGAGGTTATAGAACTGGAAGACAAATCCAATATGAAAACGCCGGTATTCCGTAAGCTCCTGCTCACTTGCCTGGGTCAGGTTTCTCCCCTGGTAAACCACCTCCCCACTCGTTGCCGTATCCAGCCCGCCGAGGATATTTAGGAGAGTCGATTTCCCACTCCCTGAAGGACCGAGCAACACAACAAGCTCTGCGGAGTAAAGTTCCAGGTTTACACCGCGGAGAGCATGTACCTTTACCTCTCCCATTTTATAGACCTTGGTCAGATCTCTCACTTTGAAAATACTGTTTTCGGCTCCTTCAGCATTTCCAATGTTTTCTTCTTCCATCTCGCTGTCCATCCGTATGCTATGATAAATGATCCAGAACAAAAAATATAGTGACTATCCGATTACCCCCCACCCGCCCCTCCCCCTCAAGGGGGAGGGCAAGCCTGCCGGCAGGCAGGCGGTAGGAAGGGGTGGGGGTGATGTCATTCAGGTTTATGCGTTTGTATTATTAACTTTATCCAGAATCAGTTTTTTGTAAGAGCATCCCCTAGTGGAGGGATAAGGTTTCTTCCAAAATTGGAATTTCGGAAATTTTTTCATCCGTCAGATGGGCTCTGATCACTCCTCGGGGACGGCCGCCTTGCCGTTGAGTCCTGATGACTTCTTTGGGAGTGACGATGAAATCGATTCTGAAATCGTGATCGGTCTCGGGTAAATCCCCTTCGATGATCTGCAGTGGGTGGACAGTGGTGAGAATGACGACATCCTCTTTTACAAACCCGTATTCCCGGCCGATGGCATATTCGAGATCGGAATATCCTCCCCCTTTTCCAACCCGGCTTCCTGTTTGATTGACTGCCACAGATCCTGCAACAATCAGGTCAATGAGCGGTATCTCCTTGGGGTGAACTGGGGTTCCGAATTTGAAGGCTCCTTTAATGGATGAAGCTTCATACAATTTATTAGTAGGAATCTCCGCAGGAGCAAGTTTGACGAAACATTCCTTCTTCCTCAGCCGGGGCACGGCCATATAGATTGTCTTATCGGAAGTTAAGGCCAAATAGCGAACAGGTCTCTGCGGAGCATCGGGATTGGCTTTAATCTGATGGGCTTTCTGCCATTCCGGTAAGGTGACAAGGAGTTTCGCACCCAACTCTGCCCCTTTGAAATTCGGGATGCGACCGCGAGCCCCAGGAAACAGAGTGACGTCTTCCTTTTCGAGGAGGCTCCAGATTCTCTCTCGAATCTCTTTTTTACGCAGGTTAAATTGCCGTTGTTCAACTGGATTTGTTAGGTTCATAGAGCTTGTTGAGTTCATTGGATTTACTGGGTTGACTCAAGACACTCAAGTAACTCAATAAACCCGATAAACAAAATAATTAACCCAAATCTCCCAGTTCATATTGAATAATTCCAACCAATGTGACGGCCGCTGTTTCAGTTCTTAAAATCCTCTGACCCAATTTAATCGGGATAAACCCTCTCTCCTTTGCGATGCTCACTTCTCCCTGGGTAAAACCGCCCTCCGGGCCAACCATCACAAACATCTTTTTTGGAAGATAATCTCTAAGGATTTTTTTCAGGGATTCACCCTCCTTTTCCCAGAGAAGGATTTTTAACCCTTCCCCCGTGCACAACTCCAGGGCCTCCTCAAAGGAACGATAAGCTCCCACCTGTGGAACCTTCGCTCTCCTCGATTGCCGGACCGCCTTGAGGGCAATCTCCTGCCACCGATGCGATTTCTTTTGCTTCGCATCCCTTTCTTCAAGAGAAATCGACCTTGCCGATTTGAAAGGAATGACAATTGTCGCTCCCAGTTCTGTCACCTTCTGGATGATCCATTCCATCCGTTCCTTTTCCGGCAGAGCCTGAAGGAGAATGATCTCCATCGATGATTCCGTTGGGGATCGAAAGGCCTCAAAAATAAGCACCGAGCCCCTCTCCCCTGAAAGGGAGAGGACCCTTCCTCTATAATCTTTCCCTAGAGAATCGGTCACGGTGACAATGCTTCCTACATGGCCCCCCTGAAAAAGAAGGGCCTCCAGAGGAGGCCCTTCGATCACAACTTCTTTGCCTATCTCAACGCCTTGATCAAGAGTGATTCTATCCATTACAACCGGATTTCCCTCTCTTCTTCTTTTTCTCCTCTTTCCCTTCTTCCTCTCCTCCACCCCCTTCGAACTCTTTGATCTTCATCCCCAGTTCTCGAAGCTTACGATCGGCCAGGTCATTCACTGACCCTTCCTTGAAACGTCCACTATCCAACCTTTCACCTGCTTCCACACCGGTGAGAATCTCAATCCCCTGGTCAATGGTCTTCACCGGATAGATATGAAACTTCCCCTCCTTCACGGCTTCGATCACATCCTTTCTCAGCATCAGGTCACCGATATTGAGATGAGGGACCATCACTCCCTGTTTTCCCGTCAATCCTTTTGTCTTACAGACTTCGAAGAAGCCTTCGATCTTCTCATTCACGCCGCCAATCGGCTGAATTTCCCCTTTCTGATTCACGGAACCTGTAACAGCGATGTCCTGCCGTAAGGGAAGTCCAGAGAGGCTCGAAAGGAGAGCATAGAGTTCAGTGGAGGAGGCGCTATCTCCCTCGACGCCGCTGTAGGATTGTTCAAAACAGATGCTCGCGCTCATGGTGATGGGTTTGTCCTGAGCGTATCTATCTCTGAGATATCCTGCAAGAATATAGACCCCCTTGTTATGGATGGGGCCGCTCATCTCTACCTCTCTCTCAATGTTGATGATTCCGCCCTTCCCCATGGAGGTCTTGGCTGTGATCCGGGAGGGTCTACCAAAGGAATGATCGCCGAGACTGTAAACAGAGAGGCCATTGACCTGTCCAACCACCATTCCGTCGGAGTCAATCAGGATGGTGCCATCGTCGATCATTTCCTGAATCTTCTCCTCGATCAGGTTCACCCGATAGATCTTCTTCTCGATCGCCTTATCCACATGCTTCTCACTCACCACCTCGCTTCCCTCTTTCACAGCCCAGTAGTTGGCTTCCCTCAGAAGGTCTGCAATGAGATGGAAACGGGTGGTAAGTTTTTTCTGCCTCCCAGCTATTCTCACCCCATACTCCACCACTGCAGCAACGCCCGAGCGGTCAAAAGGTTTCAATTTCTCCTCATCGCAGATCTTCCGCATGAAGGTACCATACTGATTGATCTTTCCGGCATCCTTGTTCATCACGGAATCAAAATCTGCCTTGATTTTGAAAATCTTTTTAAAATCGTCATCCATATTGTAGAGAATGTAGTAAATCTGGGCATCACCGATCATGATCACCTTCGTATTACACTCGATAGGCTCCGGTTTGAGGGCAGACGTGGAGAAGAAGTAGAAAGGATCGAAGGTCTGAATCTCAATCACCTGATTCTTCAACGTCCTCTTCAAAGCCGGCCAGACCCCGGGTTCGAGAAGGGCGTCCAGCGCATTGAAGATGAGATATCCTCCGTTGGCTCTTAAAAAGGAGCCCGCCTTGATCCGGGAAAAGTCGGTCCTCCACATTCCGGTGCGGTCGACCACTCTTTCGATCGTGCCAAAAAGATTTCGGTAATTAGGGGTCATTTCCACGATGATGGGGGCGCCATTGGTCTCTGAATTGTCCACGAGCACATTGACTTGGTATTCGGTAAAGGTATCGACCGGTTGAGGAAGGGATAGGCCAGGAATGGGGCTTGGGGTTTCTTCCTTCTCTCTAAAACGGCTGAGATTGGATAGAATATCTTCTCGAACTTCATCCAGATAGTGACGAACCCTTTCGTGGTCGAATCTCTCCTTCATATCGGAAATGGAGTCTCTAACCACGGGAGAGACGACCTCGTTGTCCAGTGAGCTCATCTCTTCTTTGATCTCCTTCTCTGACTTCCGGGTCTCTTTGAAGATTATTTCCAATTCATTGATCAAGCCGACCTGCTTCTCTTTAATCTTCTCCAGTTCCTCCCTGGAGAATTTACCCTCCTCTACCATCGTCTCCAATTGCTCAATGTTGACCGGATTTCCTTCAATGACCGGAAAGATCCCGGGGCGGGAATAAGGGCCCATTTGAATCTGAACCAGGGCAAAGCCTTCCTTATTGACTTTCTTCTCAAAGTCCCGGAACATGTCCGCCTGTTTATTCCGATATCTCTCCACCACCTCTTTCTTCTTATTGAGATAGGTCTCATTCTCAAAGACCAGAGGGATCTTTTTCTTCAGTGTTTCGATCAAATTTTCCATCTCTTTCTTGAAGGCACTTCCCTGGCCTGCAGGAAGGTTGAGCATGTGGGGCATGTCGGGATTCTTGAAGTTATTGACATAACACAAATCGTTGGGGATCTTCCCCTTGACATCCATCTCTTCTAAAACACATTTGATGGTTGTGAACCGACCGGTCCCGGCCAATCCAGTCACAAAGATGTTATATCCCAGGCTGTTGATATCGAGCCCTACCCGGATCGCCTCTAGAGCCCTCTCTTGACCGATAATCTCCTCACAGGGTTGGATGGCTTCTGTCGTCTCATAGGGCAATGAATTGGGGTCACATCTCCATCTCAACTGTTCGACCGGAACCTCTTCAAAGGTTTTGCCCGTCATAAATTCCCCCTTCATCGAAATAAGTTATTCAAAAATTCTCTATCAGATTCATATAAAAGTCAACGAAGAATTGAGAAAGGTATGCGTTACAAGTTACGAGTTACGATGAATGAATAACGAAATTAAAACTAAGAAGGAAAGGTTCAAGATTTGAAATTTGGAATCTGAAATTTGAATTTTGATTTTTTTTAGACGCCTTCCTTAGCGAGTTCTTCGATCATTTTTTTGCTTTTTTCTGAGACCCTCTTGGGAACCCTGACGATAACCTTGACCAGTTCATCTCCCCTGCCCTCTTTTTGAAAATGGGGAAGACCTAGCCCTTTCAACCTCATCTTCGTATGACTCTGTGTCCCGGGAGGAATCTTCACCCTCTTCTTTCCTTCAAGGGTAGGAACTTCGACTGTCGTCCCCAGGACGGCCTCTGAGAAATTGACCTCTTTCTCCACAACGAGATCGTTTCCTTCCCGAGTGAACACGGGATGCTCCCTCACAGAAATTTGAAGGTAGAGATCACCCGAAGGTCCTCCGTTCTTGCCCGCCATCCCTTTCCCAGCCAGCCTCAGTTTTTTCCCCGTGGCAATACCCTTAGGGATTCTCACGGACACTTCCTCGATCCTTCCATTCTTTCGATAGGAAATCCTTCTCTCTCCCCCGGCGGCGGCCTCTTCCAATGAAATGGACAATTCATAAAGGATATCTTCTCCTTTCTGGGGCATCCGACCCATATCCTGGAAACCCCCTTGCCCGGTGAAATAGTCTCCAAAATCGAAACCACCTCTTCCTCCGAACCGGAACTCCCTTTTTCCCCTGCCCCCAAAAAGGCCCGAGAGAATCTCATCGAAATCGAACCCCCGGAAAATATCCTCTTGAGTAAATCGTTGACGAAATCCCTCCGCACCAAACGTATCATATTGCTTCCGTTTCTCCTTATCACTCAAGACGGCATAGGCCTCATTGATCTCCTTGAAGCGTTCCTCGGCTTCCTTTTTGTTAGGATTGCGATCGGGATGGTACTTCATTGCCAGTTTTCGGTAGGCCCGTTTGATCTCCTCATCGCCGGCTTTCTTGCTTACGCCCAAGATATCATAGTAGTCTCTGGTGGCCATTATTCTTGACCCTCAACCCTCTGATCCGTTTCCCGACTAAAGATCTCACGGATCACCTGATTCAGATAGTCTTCCGGATGATCAATGGCCTCCCGGGTGAGGATGAATTCTCTTTGACCAACTCGATCTCGAATCAATTTAAATCCGTGTTCGTAATCCTTCGACAGCCGTGAACAGATCCCAGTCCCCTTTCCATCCTCCTCCAGAGCAATCTCCGTCACTCGATCGATGGCTTCATTGCTAAATCGGAGAGAGATGCCATGCTTACGGTAAAAATCCTTCTCAAAATTTTCTACCATCCGTTGAATTTCGACGACCTCCTCAATCACCGTATTGACATCATACCCTTTCTCAATCATCCGGTTAGCAATGAGGGCGATCCGCTCCTCCAACAGGACGATCCCGTATCGCTTTCTGAACTCCCCCTCTCTTTTCATGATGGACTCTTTCAGAGCTACCTTTTCCCGGGAGTGGAGCCTTTCAAATCTTGCCTGCATCTCCGGGTTCGAAGGATCCTCAAGCAGTCGCTCCAGTTCCCATTCGGGGCTTTCCACCACATTCCGGGTGACCACAAACTGGTGAATCTGAGTGGAGGGAAGTCGCTTTTCGAATTTGAGGAGAACTTTTTCCACTGCGCTGACCAATCCCCTGGCCCCCGTCTTCTCCTCATAGGCCTTTGCGGCGAGTTCATAGAGGGCCTCTTCTTCAAACTGAATATCGATCCCGTAGGATTTAAAGTCCTTTTTCTTTCCAAGAATGATGGGGTTGTTGGGATTCTTCAGGATGGCAAAGAGGTCATCGATCTCCAGTTTCTCAAACACCGCTGTCACCGGAAGCCTTCCTATGAATTCCGATTCAAAGCCGTAGGCGATGAGGTCCTCCGCTTTTGCCTGCTTGAGAGACTCGGCCCGCTCGTCCTTGGACCGGATTTCGGCCCCGAAGCCGATCCCGTCCCGGTTCAGACGCTTCTTCACCATTTCTTCCAGACCATTGAAGGCACCGCTCATGATGAACAGGATATGCTTCGTATTGATCGTCCGCTTCTCCTTCTTCCCCGTCTTCCGATACTGTTCGATAGCCTCCAGCTGGGAGATTGGATCGTGAGGAACTTTGAGGTCCACCTCCGTCTCTTCCATCGGTTTAAGCAATGCCCGCTGGACACCCGTCCTGGAAACATCCGGACCGATGATATTATTGGCCGAAGCGATCTTGTCAATTTCATCTACATAGATAATCCCATACTGGGCCAGTTCAATATCTCCGTTGGCTTCATAGACCAGATCCCGGACGAGATCCTCCACATCCCCTCCCACATAACCTGTTTCACTGAATTTCGTGGCATCCCCTTTCACAAAGGGAACTCCGATTTTTTTAGCAATCAATTTAATTAGATAGGTCTTGCCGACCCCCGTTGGACCAATCATTAGAATATTATTCTTGATATGACCGACCCCTTCGTAGCGATTCCTTCCCTTAGTCAATTCGGTGAACTTAATCCGATTGAAATGGGTACAGATCTTGGTGGCCAGGATCTCTTTCGCCTCATCCTGGCGGATGATATAGTCATTGAGAAAAGCCTCCAATTCCTCAGGTTTTAAATCAAAATTGATCTTCCCTTTTTTCCCCTCGTCGAACTCTTTCTCGTCCTTCGAAACCTCTTCTGCCTGAGCCTTTGGGAAGAGCATGGGGACCACCAGTCGGATTCGGTCTCCATACTTCTTCCCCAGATATTCATTTAGTTCCTTCTCCAGCTCTTTTTGATCTGGCACTTTTGAATCAGAATCTTTCATCGTGCATTTTCTCCCTTAAATTCCATAAGTTTATCATAAATATAACCATTTCGTTTAATTTTTTCAACTATCTCGAAAAAGGCTTTTCTTGATAGGTTTTTAGCCTGTTGAAAAAAAGAAATAGAAGAGGGAGAGGGAATGCTAAACGAACCGGATGGATTTTAGTTGGTCTCCCTTCCATGTAAAACGGCGCCTCTTCCTTCTTCGATAGACCTTCCCTTCCTGAAGGATGGCTCCCACCAATAAAGGAAGGGCGATGGTGGCATCCATATAGACGGCCGCGTAGGAAGATTCTTTCTCTATTTTCCCCCAGGATTTTGCCTCTTCGAACGTGCACCCAGATAGGCCCCCCCATTTCGGGTCGTCGGTAGTGATCTGGAAAGCATATCGATGGCCGCTCTCTTTCTTGAAAAGGAGTTCACTCACCGGCCCCAGCTGTTGAATATAGTTCTTCGGGACCCCTCCTCCAACATAAATCGCTCCGGTTATTGAGGCGCTCTTTTTCAATTGAGCGATCTCGTAATTATCTCGAATTTGATCGACGATGAGCCTGTCTGGGGTATTTTT
>Ga0209427_10008272_pt1 | contig 11719 bp, 11 predicted proteins | sample DeeMarSWOR136_30_FD_187465 | JGI IMG/M metagenome (GOLD analysis project Ga0209427, IMG submission 187465) | Marine sediment microbial communities from White Oak River estuary, North Carolina - WOR-1-36_30 (SPAdes) (version 2) | ecosystem: Environmental > Aquatic > Marine > Intertidal zone >... | reverse complement strand
GTCCTTGAACTTTTCCGTGTCCAGGCTCGCCCGAAGCACGTAGCAACCCGCCTTTGGTAGAGAATGCTTGATGGCGATGACCAAATGCGGAACCTGCCTGAATCCAAGGAATACATCGCTGATGTAAACCCCGCGAGTCTTGACTTCTTTGAACCACTCTTGCCCACTGTAGTCAATACCCCTAAGCTTGTATGGCCCCACATAGGCCCTCTGCTTCCCCGTTGAGTCGATCATTCCCAGGTCTACGAACCCGCCGAACCCTTTTTTCAGATTTTCAAGAATTGTGGCGAGTCGCGCTGGATCGTGCAACACCTCGCAACTGTTGTCTTCCTCAATAAAACGGAGGGCGGCCCTGCGTTCTTCCAAAAAGAAGGCAATGCTCCTTTGAGTATTGGAAACAAGCCGGGAGGTGCGCAGAAGAACTTCAGACTCAACGCTGCTTTGCGTGACTTTGTAGTCGGTCAGGCCCGTGAAGATCAGAGGCAAAAGAACGACCCCGGTCGTGAGTAAAACCGCCGTGTACCAGATGCGTCGGAAGTTGAACAAGTATGCATGTGAACCCGTCGCCTGATCCTGGTGGTGATCCCAAAATTTGGGTTTAAGTCTTGCTAGTATTGACATAGTCTATTTCGTCAAAGGCATATCGGCTCAGGGTTTCTTGAAATCTTGTTCCACAGGCAAAAAGAGGGTAATCAGTTTTGTATCGCGTTCAATTTTTGCTGGTTCAAGATATCCCCCAAGATTTTCGGCCATCTGTTGCCCTATGGACCAATAAGGATCTCCTGCCTTGAGCTCGGAAGGAGTGCCGGTCTCAAAAGTGCCGTGCCCTGTTACCCTGATAAGTAGTTTCTTTTCAGAAGGTCCGATACGCACAAGGACCTTCCCGCCTTCGCCCAGCCGTTCCAACATGTTATGGATGGCGATCGAAACAAGGAAATGAATGCATACAGGATCACTGTAAAGGCTGGGCAATCCCTCATCCACCTCCAGTTTGAGGGACACCCCTCGCAAATGCGCCAGCCGAGTCGAAAAAATTATAGCTTCTTCAACAACCTCTACCGGATTATGTGTGCAGGGCAGCATGCCCATGCGTTTCCCAAATCGATCAAGATTCTGGGTCTTCTGGCTGATAATCATAACATGTCTTTCAATGGCCGATAGGAGGCGGGTAAACTTCTGCTTATCCTCTTGAGACTCTTGATTTATCTTTTCCAAAAGGTGGGCCAACCTGCGAGCCGAGTCTTGAAGCGGGGCCAAGTGATGTGGGATCTTCCGCGTAAAAGCCGTCAACACCTGTCCGATAAAGGCGAGCCGCCTTTGGTGCAACATCTCATTCTTCTCAGGTCCCGTCATCTGATCTTTCCCGGGAGAAAAAGGCAACCCTCTTCCACATTAGCCAATCGTCGTGAGGCACGAAGGAGCAGTGCTACCCAGAGGGCTCCAGGTAGTTTGTGAGTCCCTATTTTTCGTCCTTGAAACCTTCACTTGTCGTCTTGAAACGCTTTGCTTCTTTGGCAATCTCCTTTGCAGTTTCGAACTCTCCTGCCTCCGCAAATGCGGCGGCGGCCATCGTCTTCTCAATCTTGTAACGGTATGCGCCCCGAATCCGATCTGCCAGCGTTTCCACATCCACGGGTTTATTCAGAAAATCAAAGGCTTTCAGCCTCTTAGCCTCTTCCTCACGAGCTTTGCTGCCAAAGGCGGTCAAGATCACTACCTGTAAATGGGGATTGGTCTTACTCAATTGGCGTAGCACATCCATCCCGTGTACTTTTGGCATCTCCAAGTCAAGCACAATGACATCAGGCTCGTTTTTTGCCACGTAATCTAGTGCCTGATCCCCGTCATAGACCACATCTGTCTTGATGCCTCGCATCCCAAGTCGATCAGAAAGGGTGTTCACAAACTCTATCTCATCATCTACGAGTAGGACCTTCATGCCCTTCATCTTTTGTTCCTCCTTTACCCATGCTATCATACTCCCTGAGCTTCAACAAGCACCTATTCTTTCCTTCTGGCCAATGGAAAATCTAAGGTAATAGAGTACTTATCATCCTGGGACTGCTCCAAGATTCGGCCGCCCATCTTCTCTAACATGTCCTGATAAAAACCCTCATCATCAAGCTCTTCTGACCCAAATCGGGGGCCATATTCAGGACAAGAACTGCTTAAACAGACCTGAAATATGCCCTCCCTCACGTCAGATTCCAGAACGACCCGACGCCCGCCTTCCAGGCCGGCCATGACCTTCTCCACGTTGAACAATACGGCCATCTGAAATCCGATCGGGTCTACCTCAATCATGGACTTCCTTTTGCATAGCCTCATCACCAGATGGATATCTTTCTCCCCGGCCTTTTCCAAAAGAAGATCTTGGATTTCCTCTAATGCCTCATTGCCCTCAAAGATCGGCTGAGCCTCTGCCATGCGGTGAGCAAAGCGGCCGAGTCGCTGGATCAGGGCGGCCGCCTGAACGATTTCTTTCTGGATTGTATTCAGAGGAGTCAAAAAGGGGGCCATATCCAAAGACAACCCCCGGCGCCGTCTAAACAAACGGCCCGCCCAACCCCACCGCTGCCTTTTTTTCATCTTCAGGAGATCAAGCATCAGACCAGCAGACTCATTGATGGTGGCCAGGTGGTTTTTGAGCTCGTGGGCAAGGCGGACCAAGGCCTGGCCCAAGAAATTCAAATGCGCGGCACTCAAACTGAGGCCGTCATTTGCGGCTTCAGCCCTCGAAATTGACGTTGTCAACTCCCGTGTTCTGTCTGTCCCGTTTCCGACCATACGGCCTCCCCCATTTCAGCCTTCCTCCTGCGCTTTCGCCAAGCCCCTCTATGGGTCCATACAACTCTGTGGCATTCTGGTTCGAGAAGAGGCTTTTAAAGCATCCTTATACGATTTTGGAGTCGGGATTAAGGATGAACAGGTCATTGCTAAAGAAGTCACCATTGCATGATCCGCTGACATCCAATTCTCGTGCCTATGGAAGAGAGGTAAAGCGGCGAGGCACAAGGCAACGCTTTTTAGGTCCTTTTTGAGCCTTGACACGCTTAGTGAATTTTATTATCAGACAGAACTCAGATCAGTCAAGTCAGCTCTGCCTCTCCCAGATGGTAAGGGAATCGGATCTGCGTAAGGCAAACACTCTGGGGAAGGGAAACCTCTCATGCAAAAAAGAACCCTTGTGACCCTGTTTTCCAATTTGCTCATGCTGTTTTTCTTGCTGGGTTCTCCCCCCGTGATGGCTGCCGCAGAAGGAGCAGTGGCCTCCAGTTCACAGGGCCATCCTTGGTGGTTCTGGCCGCTGGTCCTCCTGGTTGTTACCTTCGTCATGGGCATATTCGCAGTGCTCGGTGGGGTTGGAGGTGGTGTCCTTTTTGTTCCTATCATCAGCGGCTTTTTCCCTTTTCACCTCGATTTTGTGAGAGGCACGGGCCTTCTTGTGGCCCTCTCCGGAGCACTGGCAGCCGGTCCTGGGCTTCTCAAGATGAACCTGGCAAGTCTGAGGCTCGCTATCCCGGTGGCCGTCATTGCCTCCGCCTGCGCCATCCTCGGCGCCATGATTGGTCTGGCCCTCCCCACCCATATTGTCCAAATATCCCTTGGGGGCACGATTATCGGCATCTGCGTGCTTATGCTCGTAGCCAAGAAATCAGAACTTCCCGATGTGTCACAGGCAGATAACCTTTCTTCTGCGCTCAGGATCTACGGCGTCTACCGGGAGGGGAGTACGGGTCAAATCATCAATTGGAAAATCCACCGGACGCCCTTGGGGCTCGGGTTATTTATTATAATAGGTATTATGGCCGGCATGTTCGGCCTTGGAGCGGGGTGGGCAAACGTCCCGGTGCTGAATCTCCTTATGGGCGCTCCCCTGAAGATCAGCGTGGCCACGAGCAAGTTCCTCCTCTCCATCACGGATACCTCTGCCGCCTGGATCTATCTGAATCAGGGTTGTGTCATTCCCATGATGGTGGTTCCTTCACTCGTGGGCATTATGCTAGGCTCTTTTGTGGGCGTCCGTCTCCTTGCGGTGACCAAACCCGCGGTCGTCCGCTGGATCGTGATCGGCATGCTCGCCTTTGCCGGTGTCAAGGCCTTTTTAAAGGGGCTGGGCATTGGATAGCCTGTCCTGAAAAGGGGCTATGCCACTGGAGAGCTCAAAATCCAAAGGGAAAATCAGGAGAGAACACCATGGCCGATAGACTGGAAACCAAATTAGAGGCAGGCCCTGAGCAGGTTCGCTATGCCTCGATTCTGGAAAAAGGGATGTATATCGGCTTACTAATCCTCTTTATCACATTTATCATCTATGCCTTTGGCCTTATGAAGCCCTATACCCCTAAGGACAACATCTCAGCCTGCTGGATCATGAGTGTCCATGATTACCTGGAGTGTACGAATATCAAATCAGGCTGGAGCTGGGTTGGGATGCTCAAGTATGGAGACTTCCTCAATTTCATCGGAATCGCCATCCTGGCGGGTGCCACCATCATCTGCTATCTATCCATCATCCCAATCCTTGTGAAAAACAAAGACAGGGTTTACGCGGTCCTGGCCTTTCTGGAGGTTCTCATCCTTGGCCTGGCCGCAAGTGGAATTCTCAGGGTGGGGCACTAGAAGGAGAATAAGGCATGCTCATCCAGAAGAAAGTGAGAGACGTGATGATCCCTCTCGCAAACTATTCGGTCGTGGGACCGGAGAGTACCTTGCGTGACGCGGTACTCAGCCTTAGAAAGTCTTACTGCGAGTTGGAAGCCGGTTTGTGTACCGAAGCGGGGCCCCGCACTGTGCTCGTGGTGGACAAAACAGAAAATTTGGTCGGCATACTTGACTTTCAGTCTATTCTCAAGATTCTCATCCCTGAAATTGCGGGCGGACTGAGCGGGAAATTGGCAGCATTGGGTATTTCGGTGACCTTTGCCGAGGCGGATGCTCATTCCTTGGACGAATCGAAAGCCCACTTCCATGCCAGGGTGATGAAAAATGCTGAGACAAGAGTAAAAGATATCATGCTAAAGGTTCGGGGAACCATTCAGGCCGACTCCGATATCTTGGAGGCCCTCAAGCTTATCTTCCGCAACAAAATAACCATTCTCCCCGTTTACGAAGAAGGCGCACTCATTGGTGTTGTACGGGATGCAGACCTATTTTTGGCCGTTGCTGATATCTTGATGGGCTGATGGTGAATCCACCCTACTCTGCGCCCTCACTTCATAATCCAAAAGGATCCCTAAAAGAGAACCCCTTCAACACCCTCGTAAGGGAATAAAGAGCATACGGGTAAGGTAAAATTAAAAAGATATGAGGTTACATCAGGGCATAACGCCGTACTTCTTGAGTTTTTTATGGAGGGTCCTTCGGGTGATGCCCAGGCGCCTGGCCGCCTCACTCTTGTTGCCTCCCGTTAATTGCAGAGTCTTTAATATGCTCGCCTTTTCCACCTCTTCGAGAGGCAGGTCTCCCGGGATGACTTGTTCTGGTGGTGCTTTCCCTCCACTCGCTCCCTCTTTAAGAACAAGGGGCAGGTCTTTCTCACCCAAATATTCTGAGCTGGCAAGAACCACACCCCTCTCCACGGCATTCATGAGTTCCCTGACGTTTCCGGGCCAATCATACTTGAGCAGGCGATCCATCGCCTGTGGGGTAAATCCCTTTATCTCTTTGCTATTTTTCTCAGAAAACATCTTCAAGAAATGCTGGGCCAGCAGAGGAATATCCTCAGACCTCTCCCGGAGGCGAGGCATATTGAGGGTGACCACGTTTAATCGGTAAAAGAGATCCTCGCGGAATCGTCCCGCCTCAATCTCCTGCAACAGGTCCTTGTTGGTGGCCGCTATCAATCTCACATCCACCTTGATCACCTCTTCGCCACCCACTCTGGTGATCTCCCTCTCCTGGAGAACGCGCAGGAGCTTCACCTGCATGGCCAGGGACATCTCACTGATCTCATCCAAAAAGATACTCCCCCCATGGGCCTGGCGGAAACGTCCCTCCTTCCGCTTGTGGGCACCGGTGAAAGCGCCTTTCTCATGACCAAAAAGCTCTGACTCGAGGAGTGTTTCCGTAATAGCGGCACAATTTAGTTTGACGAAAGGCCCCTCCTTTCGGGGGCTGTTAAAGTGGATAGCCCCTGCGATCATTTCTTTGCCGGTCCCCGACTCCCCTGTGATCAGGACGGTCGCTTCAGACGGGGCCACCTGGGCCACCATCTCCAGCAGCTTGACCATGGCCGGACTTCGGCCAATGATGTTTTGTCGATCAAAATGATTGCCCAGACTTTCCCGTAGCATGCGATTTTCCTCTCTCAATTGCCGGTGGTCCATGGCCCGTTCCATGGCGAGACGCAGCTCGTCAAAATCAAGGGGTTTGGTGAGGTAATCATAGGCCCCACTTTTCAGGGCCTCCACAGCGGTTTCCACGGATGAATAGGCGGTCATGATAATGACGGGTATGGCAGGGTTGAAGGCCTTTATTTCGTTTAGGGCCTCGAGGCCTGAGACCGTGATCATACGAATATCCATCAAGATCAGATCAAAGGCCTGTTCATGGACTTTTTCTATGGCCGTGGAGCCATCATCTGCCTCAAAGATGGTATATCCCCACCCCGTGAGAAGGGTCCGCAACATGGTGCGGTGGGCAGGATCATCATCTACAACCAGGATGGTATTCTCTTTTTTCATCGTGAACTATCCTCATGCTATTTCAAGCAACTCTCGCCTGGATACCCATGCACTTCCACCGTCACATGGCTGAGTTCTGGATACTTGCAAAGCAGTGATTTGTAATGGTCGGGAGGCTTTGGGTCATGGGTTAAGAGCGTAATGATTGCAGCAAAATCGTGAGCTCCAATGCGCCACACGTGCAGATCTGAGACCCGGTTATCTCCCTCCGACTCAAGGGTCTGGCGGATAGACGCTGTAATCCCTGCTCGAGCCTCCCCATCCAAAAGGACTTTGCTGCTGTCACGCAAGAGTCCATAGGACCAACGTGCAATAATCAAGGCACCCACAATACCCATCATCGGATCCATCCACACCCAGCCAAAAAATCTTCCTGTGGTTAAGGCCATAATGGCTAAGAGTGATGTCAGGGCATCTGCGACGACATGTAAATAAGCGGCTCTTAGATTATGATCCTGATGGGGCTTATGGTCATGCTCATGTTCATCCCTTTTGCTATGCCTGTGTGGGGAACCCATCAACAGATAGGCGCTGAGCAAATTGACAGCCAAACCAAGACATGCCACGAATATCGCCTCATTGAAACGAATAGGTACAGGGCTCACCAGACGTCTCCCCGACTCCCAGAGCATCATCAGGGCAATCACCCCAAGGACCACGGCGCTCGTATAACCGCCCAGGACACCCACTTTGCCCGTGCCAAAGGTATAAACTGGATTGTCAGCATTCCGACGCGCGTAAGCATAGGCAAATGCGGTGATACCCAGCGCAGCAGCATGCGTTCCCATGTGCCAGCCATCCGCCAGGAGGGCCATGGAGCCAAAAATCGTTCCCGCAGCAATCTCCACCACCATCATGGTCAGGGTCAGACCGATGACATAGTACGTCCTGCGTTCCGCCTCCTTTTGGCCTTCCACATGGAACTGGTGCTCGTGCTTTAAATTGTCCACGTCGTAAATGTGCATAAGAAACCTCATGGAGTATTGGAGTGTTGGAGCACTGAATTGCTGGATAGTAATGCTAAAAAAACATCTTCTCACTCCGAACTGAAAAACCCATTACTCCAATTTTTCAAAACTATACAGGTGCGTACCTTATTCCATAACGAGCACGTGCCTCTTCAGCCTGCAACAGGTAATATGATTGTTACCGTAGTTCCTGTCTCCGGCTCACTCTCCACCTTCACCTCGCCTTTATGCGATTCTATGATCTTATGGACAATCGCAAGCCCCAGGCCTGTCCCTGACTGTTTGGTGGTGAAGTAAGGATCAAAGATGTGGACCAGATCCTCTTTGTTTATCCCCGTGCCCGTATCTGAGACAGCGATCTTGATCTGTCTCCCGTCTTCGTCTGGATAAAGGTCAACGGATAGGGTCCCCCCATCTTCCATCGCCTCAATGCCATTGAGATATAGATTAAGAAAAACCTGGTTTATTCTATCTGGATCAATGGACACTTCCTGGACTTCAGGAGAGAGATTCATCTTGATGTTGATATTCTTTGCCTGAGCATCCCTCTCGATCATCTTCAGAGAGTGCTGAATCACCGTCTGGAGGGACGTGGCTCTCTTCCGAACACTCATTGGCCGGGCAAATTCCAAAAGTTGCCCGATGACCCTGTTCAACCTTTCCACCTCCTGAACCATAATTTCCGCTGTCTTCTGATCTTCAGGTACGTCCCGGTATCTTTCCCTGAAGTACGTAGCAAATCCCTTGATTGAGCTGAGAGGATTTCTGATTTCATGGGCAATGCCAGCCGCGAGCCTTCCCAGGGAAGCCAAACGCTGACTTCTTTCAACCTCTCTCTTGAGTTCTTGAATCTCTGTCAAATCCCTGAAAAGGATAATGTGGCCCATTGAAGTGCCGTCATCATCTTCCAGCCGAGATACACTCACATCCATGGGAATCCTTCTCCCATCTGCAACAGGGCATTCAATCTCCTTTTCAATGACCTCATCCTCGGTTTCAAGCTCTCCGGCAAGGCACTCCAACGGCCGGGGGAGAATTTCATCGGCCTTTTTTCCTAGGACCTCACGGGCTTTAACTTGAAGCACCCATTCGGCAGTCTGGTTGAAAGAGACAATCCTCCTGTCCGTATCCATAGCCAAAAGCCCGATGGGCATATTTTCGACCACGTTGTCAGAAAAGGCCTTGATCCTGATGAGAGAAGTCTTTGCTGTTCTGTATGCATGGGCCAGAAAAAGGGACACAATACCGGCAAACCCAATGAGGAGCAGGATAATGGCCATGATCACCGTGTGCCTGGTGTCTGCTCGTCTCGCCGCCTCTATGGGTCCCATATCCAAGCCGACAAAGATAATATGCCTTTGGGGTGGTTCATCATACTCAGGGTTCCTATGAGGTCCGCGAAAGATATCGCGCATCATCATTCGATGATGCCCAGAAAAAGGCCTCTGGGTGGGCATGAACCGCCGAAAAACCTCAAAAGTACTGGTTCCACTGGCATCGGATACTTGACGCCACAGAACTTTTTCAGAGTGTGAAATGCCGTCAAGGTCCAAGTCTCTCCCATGAATTTCCCCTATTTTAGCAGGATCATTATGGGCAAGCACCGTACCATGGGTGTCGGTGACAATCAGATATACGATGTCGGCTTGCTGCGCCGTCTCTGTGAGTAACTTCTGGAGCTGAAACCCGCCTCCGTGCATACCCATCATGCCCATCATGCCTGTTCTGGTTCCCGCTTCAAAAGACCTTATGAGAGCCGCCCCTTTTTCCAGTAGCAGTTCAGTGGCGAATTTCTTCTCTCGGGCAATGTTTTGAAGCGTTATGACGACAAAGATGGGCACCAGGACGATCACTGCGCCCAGAATGATCCATGGCGGTATGCCGAACCGACCTTTCTTTTCAATTCTATCTTTTTTCATGAACATCATAACAAAGCAAAAGGAATACCAAAAAAGGTATGAAGCTCGAGGCTTGATGCTAAGTTCCTCAATTTACGAGCTTAATCTATTTCACGCGATGTATTTTCAATCAATTCTACTATCCACGTAATTAATGCCTGGATACTTTCTATCCATCTGGATACCCCTCTCCCGTAAAGATGGATACTTGCTATCCACTTTTCAAGCTGTTCCAGCAAAAAAACCAAATCTTGTGTATCACAAGTTTCAATAAATCCATGCAAAATCAGACGGTTGGAAGTCGTCTCCAAGACTTGGCATGCCCATTGCTCATTAGAAAAACAAAAACTTACCCCCTCCCAAACCCTCCCCCTCGAGGGGGAGGGATGGGGTGGAGGTGGCGAGGAGAACGAAAATGAAAAAATTAGCCATGACTTTGGCGATTGGTATTTTGATCACCTCCCTGGCCGTTCCGGTCTTCGCTCGAGGCCGAGGCTGGGGAATGGGCGGCCACATGGGTGGATACTGGGGCGGAGGTCCCGGATCCTGTGGGCAGGCAGACAGGGGATATGGCTATCAGAATCCTGATGCAAGGAGCCGACAGGACCAGCGTGAGCAGGCCTTTTACAGAGATATGGCCGAAATACGGAACCAAATCCGCACAAAATCCGCTGAGCTTGACACCTTGCTGAATAGCCCTAACCCTGATCTTGAAAAGGCAAGACGCCTTCAGAAAGATATCAGTGAACTCCAGGCCAAGATGGATGAGAAAAGGCTCAACCATAAGCTGGAAGCACGCAAGGGTGCTCCTGAGGGTTCTTACGGTAGAGGCTATGATCGAGGTTATGGCCGGGGCGACGGTCCTATGGGGGGTTATGGTCAAGGGAAAAATTGGGATTAACTTCTGCCGCCTCCTCGAGGCCGCTTCCAGGCCGGCCTACTCTCGCGAGCCCTACGCTGCATCGAGAGGCTTCAGACGAGGCGGGTGAGGGTTCCTAAAAAGAGATCCGTTGGAAGTGCACGTGGAAGGCGCTTTCGGAGAATGGAGTTTGCCCGTCCCTATATATAAAAGGTACACGGATAACAGAAGGATAGCTAACAATGAATATTATAATCACATTTTTGCAAGATATTCTGGGCCAGGGGCCTGGGTATGGCTGGGGCATGCATCACGGGCCCATGGACTGGGGATACGGTATGTCCTGGTTCGGGAATATTGTGAGCCTGCTATTCTGGATCGTGCTCATTGTGGCCATCTTCTTCCTCATCAGATGGCTTTTCGTGTCAACTCGATCCAAGAGCCCAGAGACCACCTCTGACGATTCAGCCCTGGAAATACTCAAGACAAGGTATGCTAAGGGCGAAATCAATAAAGAGGAATTTGAAGAGAAAAAGAGGGACCTGCTCGCATAAGATGGCGGTTGGCTGGTTCATATACCCGCCGTGTCTTGGAAAGGGCTCATCAAACCGTTTTTCCTGAGATCTGAAAAGTGTTTGTTGTGCGCCGTTAACATACTATCCCTAATGGAACTTTTATCGCACTTTTCTCGCCCATCTTCGTGTTCTATGTACAGAACTCAATCATAATCAGGAGAGATTAAAGCAATGATGTAGGAAGGCGGATACTTTGTATCCAACCGGATACCGAAAATGGATACCAGGTATTCAGATTTTTCTCATCTAACCTTCGGGCCATATACCTCTGGGCCCTTGATGTGGAAAAATAACGTTTTAATTTAAAGTAGTTACCGAATCGCTCGGGAGTCTGGCACGAGCGTTGCTCTATATGAAGGCAAAACCACTTGATTTTTTGAAATTTTATGAGGAGGTAGAAGAATGAAAAGGCTAATTGTACTATTGGGAATCTTGGTTTTGGTGGGCGCCATCGCCGTACCCGTATTGGCCCACGGTCCCGGTTGGGGCAGAGGCCACCACATGGGTTGGGGCCGCGGTCCGGGATATGGATACTGCGGAGACTACGGCCCGGGAGCCAGTAACCTTACAGAGGAGCAGCGGACCCAACTGGATGCGTTGAACAAGAAATTCTTCGACGAAACGGCCCCGCTCAGAAATGAGATGTGGACAAAGTCAAGGGAGCTGAGCGTTCTGTTGAATTCGCCCAACCCTGATGCGGAAAAGGCCAGGGCCCTTCAGAAAGAGATTACAG
>Ga0209427_10008271_pt1 | contig 11719 bp, 5 predicted proteins | sample DeeMarSWOR136_30_FD_187465 | JGI IMG/M metagenome (GOLD analysis project Ga0209427, IMG submission 187465) | Marine sediment microbial communities from White Oak River estuary, North Carolina - WOR-1-36_30 (SPAdes) (version 2) | ecosystem: Environmental > Aquatic > Marine > Intertidal zone >... | reverse complement strand
TAGTGGGTCGTTTTCTGGGTCTGTGTCGTTATTTAGGATGCCGGGGGTTGCAATATTAAGGGTTGTATCTTCATTAACATTATATGAATCGTTATTTGCAACAGGTGCATCATTAACAGGATTAATTGTAATCCAAACAGTAGCAACATTTGAGTATGGATTTCCTATGCCATCATAGGCTTGATAGGTAAAGCTATCAGACCCAAAAAAATTGACATCAGGTACATAATAAAATGAACCATTTGCATTAAATGCAATTAATGTTCCGTTTGATGGATCCCTTACTTTAATTGCTATAAGTGAATCATTCTCCTCGTCGGTATCATTAGCAAGTACACCTGGGGCTGGAACATATAGATTAATATCCTCATTAATATTGTAATAATCATCATTTGCAATTGGAGCATTATTTGCAGATAAATTAAAATAACATATTGCATCAGCACCTATGGGTGGGTTTTCATCTTCTTCACCGAATTTTTTACCGATACTATAAAATTCATAGTAACCTGTGCTATTGGGGAAATCGAATTCCCAGCTCCAAGGGCTGCTAGTATCTGGATTGCTAGCATTGTTCCACATAATCCAGTTGATGCCATTACCTGTGGTTGAATTCCAGTTATGAAGCATTATAACATCAATATCCCAGTTATCCTGTGAAGTATCATCTGATTCTGTCGCACCGATTAGTTGAATTGTGTATGTTGAGGATGTAAGACCGTTTGCTGTTAGATTAGTCCAACCAATTCCTGTGATGGATCCTAAATAGGACCAGGATGAGCCCGTCCAGTAGTTTACATTTAGGTTCTCTGAACCAGTATGAGAACCAACATAGATGCAGATTTCTTCGTTTTCTTTATCAAAATCTGCATTTGTCCATTGATATTCAAAATCAATTTCGTGATTAGATGTACCATCATCGGTAGTAAAACTTATATAAATGTCATCCCAAGCACGACCATCATTGGGCCATTGGTAGTTATCATATTGTTGGAATTTTATAGCAAAATTACTATTTACATTCGGATTAAAATTAGGATGATTACTAATATTATAAGTAAAAAATTCCCATGTTTGAGCATTATCTAATTGACCTGTTTCTCCAAATATTGTGTACCAGGTTGTTCCATCATTTGTAAAAGCCACAGCATCATAATTCCCATGACCCGTCCAACTCGTAGGTGGATCATTTGTTTCATCTGCACTATCATATTCCCAGAAATCAATATTAATATTACTTGCACCTGTAAAATCATATATCGTATAAATTTCATTTAAAACATATTGACCATTTGTGTTACTATACATACCACAAGAATAAGTACCACCGTGTGCGACAGTGGTATAACCATAATTTATTACTCCATATGCGTTGCTACTATAGTGATTCCATAGGCTTGTGTTTTCTATACCATTTTCAAAATCTTCAGGGATAGATTCACTTCCTCCTCCAGCTCCACCAGTATTCTCCTCCTGGATGTTCATATAATCGCTGTCTGGAGATGTATCTTGAGCATTGGCAAAATTGGTTTCTATTCCTTTATCAGGACTGCTGTCAACATTTGATGTATTGCTATCTACAGGGTCAATATCACTACTCCATGTATGTAGTGATATAACATCGATATTCCAATCATCTTGAGTATTATCGTTTGTTTCTGTTCCACCGATTAGTTGAATTGTGTATGTTGAGGATGTAAGACCGTTTGCTGTTAGATTTGTCCATCCGGTTCCTGTAATAGTTCCTAAGGATGACCAGGATGAGCCAGTCCAGTAGTTTACATTGAGATTCTCTGAACCGGTATGAGAACTAACATAAATGCAGATTTCTTCGTTTTGTTTATTAAAATCTGCATTTGTCCATTGATATTCGAAGTCTAAATTATAATTTGTAGAAGATGCAGGTGTAAATGAAGCTGCAACTCTTTCCATTCTGTTAGCACCAGAAGAAAAAGTCGAACTAAGAGAACTTTCCGTTCCAGTGGCACCACGTAGTTCTGCAACACCAAATCGTGAACTAGCATCAGCAAAATCAAATACCTCAGTTTGACCTTGGCCATGAGTCCAACCAGTACCAACATTTCCACATCCAGCAACTGATAAAACCCAAGCATTAGAAGATGGACTAATTGTGTTTTCAATTGTGTCATCTGCAGATGCAGATTCATCGGTATTATCTGTTGCCTCCGGAATACCTTGATTAACTCCTGTATATTCTGCGCAGTAACCTGCTATTTCAAAACTAGATAAAGTACCAGAGCAGGTTATAGAAACTGTCCTAGAACCAATGCTTGGAAGATTAGCTTCAAGAATATACCAAATCTCAGCAAGATATCGAAAACCTGATGTACCAGTAATTCCATCAACTGCTTTAGTCATTCCCACACCACCATAGGTTACACTTGATACATCTATTGTATCACCATTCTCAATACCAATATAAACCACAACGATACGGTTAGAACCTGCAACAAGTGTATGAGAGAAAGATAAAGTCAAAGCATTTCCAGATCCAGAAGTATCTGTTCCTATTTTTGCAATACTCCCAGCTCCACCACCCATATTTTCCTCTTGAATATTCATGTAATCATTATCTGGATATATGTCTTGAGCGTTTGCAAAATTGGTTTCTGTTCCTTTATCAGCACTGGCGTCGACATCTGATGTATTGCTATCTATAGGGTCTTTTGATTCTTCAATGGTATCTCCCCATGAAATGTTGTCATCACTCCATCTATAATACAATGTGACATTATCAAGATCACTAGGTCCTGTTGCTGTGATGGTATATGGTGAATATGTCACATTATAGGGGGAAATCTCGTTAATTGATGTATTTGTAGAATTTGATTGTAAGGATTGGAGATTATTATTGGATATATCATCAACCGATATTTCATTTTTATTTTTTAATTCTGTATCTCTGTTGTAATCATTTTCTATTGAATCTTCATTATTATCAGTTGTTGTGACATGATCGGGTTGTTTATATTCTATAACGACTGCAGCTGAAAAAGCAGATGTAATAATTATAACGCTTATGAAAATACCCATTATTATTTTTTTCATATAACTTCCCCATATTTTTAATCGTTACTTATTTTTATGCTAAAAGCATAAATCAAATTATTTTTAAATATATTATAGTATTCCAGGTTTTATATCGTATATTTTAATACCCTGTATTGTATATTTTATTAACTTATATAGTTTTATAGTATAAAAGAAATTATATAAAATTTGCTATAAAAATAATCAAGAAAAGGTTAAAATGTTAATTTTTATTCATTTTCTTCCTTAAAATATAATGGATCTATCTATACCAAAAATGTTCAACTAAAGAATTTTCTAATGAGAAAATGCCATTTTTCAACCTATCGATTTTTTGAACAATTATATCTGTCTCATTAAAACTTTTTTAATTTATAAAAATAATTGTTAAAAATAAAATAAAATTAAAAATAAAACAAATTTTTAATTTAATTTATAATTAATTTTTAAAAATTAACAATTGTTAAGCAAAATACTTATATTTAATAATAACATATGAATTTTATAATTTTATATCCGGGAGGAAAGAAAATGAGAAAAAAAATATTAGGTATTTTTATTTGTATGCTTTTGATTGTAACTGTATTTCCCGCAACAGGAAAATATGATGTAAAAACTATTTTTCCAACTAATAGAATCGAATCAATTCCAGTCCTTGATTTAATACTTATAAAAGGTGGTTTTTTTAGTATTTCAATACTATTAGTGAATTTTGGAGAGGGAACCGCAGAAAATATTTACTGGGAGATGAATGTATCTGGAGGCCTTTTTTTCTACCCAAAATCAAGAAACGGAGACATTGATGTATTGAGCCCTGGGGAAGATCAAATAATTAAAATAAGACCGGCACTTGGATTTGGTGTAACCACTATTAACTTTTATTTAAAATACAAAATAGCAAATTTATCATGTGGTGTAGATATTGAATTAATACAAGAATGGAAAGATCAAGCATTTTTATTTATGCATTTATTCCCAGAAACTATTCAACCAGTAAAAGATTGGCTGGTAATTGAGGATTACTCATATTTTAATGAAACTGATACCACCGGTGTTGAATTATATCATACAGGTATAAACAATATGCATAATGTTAGAGTTGCTTTAGGTTCTGATTCCTTTTATCAGGAGATAGAGTTTCTTGGAGCTTGTAAGTTTACAGATGGTATAGGGATTCTTGAAGAATGTGGAATTACAGAGGAGCTAGTAACAGGTGGAGATGCACATTGGGAAATAGAACTTGTAGATGGAGAGTAAGAATCATATTCTAACTATTTTTTCTTTTTTTTTGAAAAAAATTCTATAACAAATAAAGAGCAATTTTGTATGTTTTTTTATGATAAAAACCATATATTTATATTTCACTTAGAAAAAATACATACTTTGAATTTGTCTTATTATAAAGTGTACCATTTATAAAATTTTATACCGCGAAAATATGAATAACTCCTAATTATTTTTGGAAATTTTGAATGTAGATCTTCAATTATATCATGTAATTGGCTTATATCTTTTACATTAATTTCTAATTCTAAATCAGCATATCCAATTGTATAATCTACACAATATAAAAGAGGATTTTTTTCTATATATTTAATGATTTGGCTTATTTTAGTGTATTCACTTAAATAAAAATCCACTTTCCAAACTTGGTAACCAAGTTTATTTAAATCAAGCTCAACTGTAAAACCAAGTATAACTTTTGATTTAACTAATCTCTTAATTCTTGAATTGATAGTTGTTACATTTGAATTGAGTTTATTAGCAATTTCAACAGTGGGTATTCTTGAATCTGCTACCAATAACTTTAATATTTTTAGATCAAGATCATCAATTTTTACTTTACCCCAATTCTTGCGTAAAGGAATTCTATTAGGTTTTTCAATTCCATCAAGTAAAAAGGTATGTCCATAAATTAATTCACCCATATACGCTGAAAAAACTTGCTTAGAAAAATAATCACCGTATTTTTCAAGAGTTTTTTTCCAAAGTGGATAAATATCAGAAATATTTTTCACCATCATTAAAACGCCTAAATCGTAGCTTCCTTCAGTTGAAAAAAGATTATTTACATTATCATAACTCATAAAATGATCAATTATTTCTTTTTTAATTTCAGGTGTTACATATTGAAATTTAAAATAAAATCTTAAAAAATTAAATCCTAATTGAAGTATATCATAATATGTAAAAAAACGTATAATGATTCCATTTTCTTTTAATTTTTTTACTCTATTAGCAACAACATCTTTTGAAAGACCAACCTTTCTACCAATATTTCTGAAAGATTGTCTACTATTTGCATCAAGTTCATATAAAATTTTTCTATCCTTCACATCTATCTTTTCCATACTATCTCGACAAAATGATATTTTACTAGGACTATATTATTATTTTGTCGACTTTTTTAATCAGCCATTTAATGTTTTTTAGCCAGTATTCAGTATATTGGTGATAGAAAAATGAAAAAAAAATTTGGGAAAAAGGAGGCAGGAGGCATCGCTTTAAATTCCAGTGTGATTATGATTGTAAGTATAGTAGCTGTAACCTTATTTATTGGAACAGCTATGCAACCGGTCATAGCAATATCTGATTCTACAGCCAGTTTAAATGCTAAAAAAGAATTAGCCGAAGAAGAACATCTATATTGTGACTGTGTTAAGCAAATATCAGAAGATACTGGCTGTAAAACCTGTGTTGAGGCAGTATTTTATGCAGTGAATTTTATGAAGGATCATGTTAAAGATTCCTTCAAGGATAAAGGTGTATATTTCCTTTGGACCGCTGACTTAGCCCTTGTAATTGTTGAAGGACTTGTTTTGGGAATACAAGATTCAGGTTTTAAAATAAAAATTGATCAAAACGAACTCAAGAATACGGTAAATTATTGGATAAATAAATTATACGGACCACAAATGTTTTTTGTTACACGATTTATGGCGCGACTCGGTGCAATCTACATCGGAATTACATGGTATCTTCTATCATTCTGTGTTTATACAAATACATAAACAAAAATATCAATATAATGATATGTTATATAGATAGTATATCACAAATCTTGAGGGAAATAACCGGATTATCTCGAATATAAAGGAAAATATTAAAAAATCATAATTAAACCTTTTTTTAATTTTTTATAATGTTTAAAAGAAAGTTATTTTTACACTATTTATTTTTAACAGACATATTTTAAAAAATCAATAAGGTTATATGTATTGTATAATTATAATTACAGAATAGGAATGGAAAAGGAGACAAATTTAAAAATTAATATTGATAAAAAGGTTTTTGCAAATGCCTCTTTATATGTTTTAAATATCCTAATCATTCTTTTAATATTAAATTTCCTCTCTAATAATTTTGTAATGGTTGATATAGAATTAATGCGTATTTCAACTATATATTTACTATTGAGTATGTTGATTTTTAATCTCCCTATTCAAAAATTTTATAATAATCTAAAAGAAAAAAATAAAGAAAAAAATTTCTTTTATATATTTTTAACAGGAATTTCTCTAATTATTTTTTCATTTACTTTATTGGTTGTAACAAAAATTGTCATTCTTTGGTTAACATCTATCCCAATTTTCATTTCTGGGTTGAAACTCACATTAAAAGATATTAAAATAAAACGAAAAGAGTTCTATTTGCTATCTATATTTTCTTTATCCTATGTTATATTTTATGTACTTTTTCAAACAATACCTTTTTTTTGGCATTTTATTCAAGGTTTTTCTCTTATGGTTTCTAGTTCAATTGGATCATTTATTGGTAAATCAATGATACTAGGTCCAACAATTAGTGGCTTTTGGATAGTAATTATCTTCCTTATAATATCAATTATAAATTTTGTTTTATCATCAAACAAAAAAATACAACTAAAAAATTTTATCTTTACAATAATTGGAATATTTATTGTATGGATTATTTATCTTGTTATTTTTGGTTTTATTGAATTTAAGTTTAAAAATGATGTTGTAAATCTTCATATTTTACTTTTTGTCTTTTGCTTCATTCCAACCCTAATTAATCTATATAAAACAAATATTGAAGAAAGTAGAGTAACTAACCAAAACTTTAAGAAAATAAAAATTAAAAAAGTAATTAAATATGGATTGATATGGGCATTATTATTTTTATTTCTCTCCACTTTAATATTAACAAGTTTTTTTGGTTTAGAAGAAAGTAAATCTAAAGAGAAAATAAAAATTATGTTTTATGCTCAGAATATGCTAGGCTCTTGGGACATTCCAGAATATGGAAAATATGGACGAGAAGCCTCAGGCATGTTTGGCCTTTTACCAATTTATTTAAACGCTTCAGGATTTGAAAATATAATACTTGTTAATAATATCACGACATTTCTTAATACAACACAACCATTTTATGAAAATATCACAAGATATGTAAATCTAACTGATTATATAAAAATAATTGAATCAAATGAGTTAAGTGCTAATCTTTTACAGGACGTAGATATTTTTGTTGTAACAAATATCAACAAATCATTTCTTCCAAATGAGAAACAGATTATCTGGGAATTTGTTGAAAAGGGTGGATCTCTTCTTGTTTTAGGAGATCATACCAATGTTGGTGGTATTCAGGAACCTTTAAATGATTTACTAAAACCTGTTAATATAAAATTTCGATTTGATTCAGCTTTGCCATTAGATTCTAAATTTAATTGGATAATCTGCTATCAGTTCATGCATCATCCAATAACATATAATATCAAAAACCTCAATGAAATCCAGATAAATGTTGGTGCATCTTTAGATACTTCGCCATATTCAATTCCTTTTATTGTTGGACGATATAGTCTATCTGATAAAGGGGATAAATTAAATGAAGAAATATCATATCTAGGAGATTATAATTATAACCAAGGTGAACAACTAGGAGACTTAATCCTTGCAGCAGCGTCTTATTATGGAGAAGGCAAGGTAGTCGTGTTTGGTGATACATCAACTTTTCAAAATAGCGCAATTCCATATTCGTATTCATTTATTCATAATATCATTGTTTGGTTAGATAGTCAACAAACAGCAACTACTATATTGTTACAAATATGGATCTCTATTTTGCTTCTTGCTGCCAGTTTAATTTTCGTTTTTACTTATAAGAAAACATACATTCTTCACACTATTTTTCCAATTGTGTTTGCACTTGCATTAATTATTTCAGTAATGGTTAATCCTCTGCTTGTCCCAGATATGCAAATCTCTGGAGATTTAGTATATATTGATGCATCTCACAATGAACGATTTAATTTCGAACTCTTTACTGAAAAATCAGTAAATGGATTGATTTTGAACCTTAATAGAAATGGTTATCTCCCTGTTTTCCTTTATGAATTTTCCAAAGAAAAAATCGAAAAAAGCAAAATCCTTATTTTAAATGCTCCCACTAAATCATTAGATACAGATCAAATCGAGTTTCTTCACAAATATATGTCCAAAGGTGGTATTATAATCCTTGCCACAGGTTACCCTGACAAAGAAGCAGTAAGTACTTTACTTAAAAAATATTCTCTTGACATTTTAAATATTCCACTTGGTCCTTTCCCATATGTTGAAGAAAATCCAGAGGAGTACGAAAATGAACCACGATTTGTTGATAGTTGGCCAATTATTTTTGATGAAAGTCAAGGGCAATCATTTTACAATTTTACTTGGTATATAGATTATCATCTTATGGTTTTTGTAAAACAAGCAAAAGGGGGATTATTACTTATTAGTGATAGCCAATATCTATTAGATAAAAACATTGAATCCATTTATGATTATTGGCCAGGAAACATAATTTTATTAAAAAATATAATTGATGAATTCCAAGCTATGGAGGAACAACTATGAAAAGATTACTTTGGCTTGGTCTTCTGTTAACTTCTACAAGTTGGTTATTTTTCATTCCAATATTTAATAGACCAGATGATAAAATAGGAGTCATATTATTAATATTGGGAACAATATGTAACATTTTTAGTTTTTTAAATACCAAACCCTTTTATTTTAAACAAAGGTACCTAATTTTATTCATTCCATTATTATTATCATTTTTTGTTATTCCATATCCATTCAATATTGGAGTTATATTGTTCACCATTGGATATGTTTACTTTGCTATATTTCACAAATTTTCAATAGTTGAAAAAACCAATATAATCTTTAAAGGAATATCACTTACTGGATTCATACTCATTGTTCAAACAGCGCTATTTCCTATTTACCAAATCTTTGTATCACATGGTCACCAAGTAGATATTTTGTCCCAGATTATCTCTCCTGCAGGAAATCTTCTTGGATTAAAAACCTCTGTAAATAACGGTATTGTTTTTGTACAAACCACTCAACAGACTTACCCATTTACTATCACTTTGGAAAAACTCGGATTTTATATGTGGTTTAATTTATTTATTGGTGCCTTGATTTTATTTATTTTATTTTACAGAAAAAGAAAAATCCTGTTTTATACTCTTATTTTTTTGATTATAAGCGCAATTTATCTTGGTTTAAGATTTATAATTTTCATCCATTTTTACATTAATACACTTGAGCTTGAGATTTTCTGGAATCCTTGGTATATGCTAATTGGTTTCGCACCTTTAGCAATATTATTAATGAAAATAATACCGTTTAACAATGCAAAATCTGAGAAAAAAACTGTTTTAGTATTAAAACTATCTAAAAAAAATGTCATTGCAATGATATTAATATTTATTTTTATTTTTTCTATTGTAGGTGCTTTTGCTTTCCAAGATCCTGGAAGGAATAAAAATGGAAAAATATTAATTGATGAATATCACAGCGAATGGGAAAATTCCACTAGGCCTCTTGATAAGCAATGGTATGGCATGCTTTCTACATATAATTATTATTCCTGGGTTAAGTGGCTTAGTCATTATTATAATATCGAAAGAAACATAAATGAAACTCTTAACAAGAAACTACTTGAAAATTATGATATTATAATATTAAAATGTCCAACAAATGCATATTCTGATGAAGAAATCAATGCAATCACTCAATTTGTTGAACAAGGTGGAGGTTTATTTTTAATTGGGGATCATACAAATGTCTTTGGTATGAATACTTATCTTAATTCTGTTGCAAAAAAATTTGAAATTGGTTTTAAAACAGATGCTACATATGAACTTGGAACAGGGTCACTGTCTACTTATAAACCTGGTGAGATGTTACCTCATACAATTGTTAATAATCTCAATAAATTTGATTTTATGACATCATGTACATTAGATGCACCGCTTTTTTCAGAAAACGTAATTATGGGAAACAGATTAATTAGTGAATCAGGAACATATTCAACGGAAAATTTTTTCAGCGAATCAATTGCTACTACTGAATCTGAATTTGGATACTTTTTACAATCTGTAGCTGTTAAATATGGAAAAGGTCGAGTTGTTGCTTTTACTGATAGCACTGTGTTTTCTAGTTTTTCAGTTTTCACAGATGGATATCAAACGTTTTCTCTAGGAGTTTTGGATTATCTAAATAGAGTAAATGTTTATGCTTATTTCAACATAATTTTTTTAGGTTTAGTGGTAGCCTCCCTTTTATCATTGATTTACATAATACGAAAAGAGCGGAAGATCAAAATAGCATCTTTATTTCTTTTTATTGGTTTATTATCTTTTTCAATGGCTGTTCCTTTTTTTTCATATATTAACACAGTAAATTATCAATTGCCATCTTCGCATTCAGATTTTAAACAAGTCAGCTTTGTTCAAGAGCATTCAAATTTCAAAATATCACTCCAACCTAGTCTTATACTTTCGGAAGAAGAAGATGAGTATGGCACATTCTTTGTATGGACACAACGAGTGGACTTGATTCCTTCCATTGAGTTGGTTTTAGAGGACGCTGTAAAAAAAGCAGATATTATTGTTTTTATCAATCCGATAAAATCATTTTCGGATAAAGATATTGATTTGATTATCGGTTTTATTGAAAATGGAGGTAAAATGTTGGTTATGGACAGCATAACCAATAGCATGTCTACAACAAATGAATTAATTTCTAATTTTGGAATGTGGATAAATAAAAAAAGTATAAATCTTAATTTATTTGAAAATATAAGTGATATTAATGAAAATAAAAGTAAAGGTATTATTTTATCTCCATATCTTTCTATTAAAGGGGGAGAAAATATATATTTTGATGAAAGAAATGAAACCCAAATAAGTATTAATAAATTTTATAATAAATCAACAGGTAAAAATGGAACTGTTGTCGTGGTTGTGGATTCATATACATTTAGGGATACAAACATGGGTGGAGTATTTTTTGAACCTAATTACGATCAATTAGAGATTTATAAAACTGAATTTTTTATTTTTGAAGAATTACTAAAAAATAATTAAATTATTTTTTCTTTCTAACTTACGATATATTTATATACAATATAAATAATTAAATTTATGGAGGTAAAGTTATGAAACAAAAGCTATTAGTTGTTAGTTTTTTAGTTGCTGCTCTTATTATCCTTACTTCGTTAACCTCTGTTATTGGTGTGCAAACGATAAAAACCGATAATACGAATATTTCACCATTGTTCTATAGTAGATTAACAACAATGATTAATAAAGACAATGAAGAGATCAATAGTAATTATATTGGAAAAGGAACCACGTTAAACCTGTTTTTTA
>Ga0209427_10008270_pt1 | contig 11720 bp, 10 predicted proteins | sample DeeMarSWOR136_30_FD_187465 | JGI IMG/M metagenome (GOLD analysis project Ga0209427, IMG submission 187465) | Marine sediment microbial communities from White Oak River estuary, North Carolina - WOR-1-36_30 (SPAdes) (version 2) | ecosystem: Environmental > Aquatic > Marine > Intertidal zone >... | reverse complement strand
TGGCAAAGCTCTAATTGATATGGAAAAGATCGGTTTGCAAAAGAGTATAGGAGAGCTGTCCTATACTGAACTTGCGAAATACTGTTTCAGGGATGCTGAAATCGCTTTCAAACTTACAAGTTTTGAAGACGACCTAGTTATGAAGCTTGTTCTGGTTTTAGCTAGAATCAGCAGCATGCCCATGGAGGACGTGAGCCGTCAGGGTGTGTCGCGTTGGATAAGGAATTTCATGCACCATGAACACCGCAGAAGAGAGCTGCTCATCCCAAACGCAGAAGAAATCCTTGCCAAAAAGGGAAAGACGACAACAAAAGCCATCATCAAAGGCAAGAAATACAAAGGCGCAATTGTTGTCGAGCCTGTTCCAGGAGTCCACTTCAACGTTGCAGTCATGGACTTTCCAAGCCTATACCCTTCCATAATAAAGGTTTGGAACCTCGGTTACCAATCAATACTATGTCCACATCCAGAGTGCCACAACAATCTTGTCCCTGACACGACCCACTGGGTCTGCACAAAAAAACGGGCACTAGAAAGCCTCTTAATCGGTTCCCTTAGAGACTTACGAGTGCGATGGTACAAATCACGATCAAAGGACAAGACTCTACCAGCAGAATTAAGAAGCTGGTACAAAATCATTCAAGGAGCAGTCAAAGTGATTTTAAACGCAAGCTATGGAGTGTTCGGAGCAGAATCCTTCGACCTTTATTGCCCACCAGTAGCGGAAGCCACAGCATCCATTGGAAGACACTCAATAACCCAGATAATTAACAAGGCAAAAGACCTAGACATCCAAGTTCTCTACGGAGACACTGACAGCGTCTTCTTAAAGAACCCATCAAAAGAACAGATCGCAGAGCTTGCAGGATGGACTGAACGCAAATTGAAGATGAGCTTAGATGTGGACAAAGTTTACAGATATGCCGTCTTCAGCTCACGGAAGAAGAATTATCTTGGAGTTCTAGAGGATGGAAGCGTTGACGTCAAGGGATTGACAGGCAAGAAAAGGCACATCCCGTTGTTCATAAAAAAGGCCTTCAACAGAATGAAAGAACGCTTGGCACAGGTAAAAACACCAGCGGAATTTGAAAACGCTAAAAAAGACATACGTGAAATCGTCCGCGACTGTTATATGCAGTTGAAGAGACGCGAATGGAGAATCCTAAGCGAACTAGCATTCAACGTGGTATTGGGCGAAGCACCAGAACACTACACGAAGACAACACCTCAACATGTCAAAGCCGCACGAATCCTAAAAAAGAAAGGAATAGAGGTGAAAGCTGGCGACCTCATAAGCTTCGTCAAGGTTGTTAAAGAGCCACATGTGAAACCCGTTGAACTGGCAACGAAAAACGAGATCGACATTGACAAGTACGTAGCCTATCTACATTCAACATTTGATCAGGTATTAGATGCGTTAGGCTTAGACTTCGACGAAATAATAGGATTGACTAAACTGGAACGCTTCATGTAACTAGCTTTAATCCAGCTTTTTTCATGAACTGCAAGATCAAATAGCCAACAAGATTGATGCTAATCAAGGAACCAGTGAAAATACCCAACCACCATATCAATAGCTCCATCTCCGTCAGTATCGCCAAATATGTCCCAACAATAAAAGTTATCACAATAGTTGCTATGGTACAGCCAAGAAAATCGCTTATCATGCTATCACGTTTCTGAACTGCTATTTTCCATGCTAAGACACTCGCAACAAAATTAGCTAATGCACCCAAGCTCATGTCCGTGACAATGCTTGGCATTGGACTAACAACATTGCCAATCAAACAACCTAAAGTGACCCCCGTAACCGCAGGCCATCCAAAAATCACCGATAGCGGAATCAAGGCATCAGCAATTCTCACCTGAGCCAGACCAAAACTTAAACTGGATAAAACCAATACTAAAACTGCGTACAAAGCCGCGAAAACCGCTGTCAAAGCCGCATCTCTACTGTCAAATTTCAATTTTTCACCTCCTACACCGGGATTTATACGGCGGAACGGGTGGAGGCCCACTCACCCGCCAACAAAACCTATCACACAAGATTCAAATTATAAATGTTACTATGAATACCTCAATCTTCCTTGATTGACAACCAATCTCTTCCTTCTTCAAAGCAAATATAGTAGAGCAGACAAAGATGAAACTAAGGATTTCTGTGGCTTTGGAGGTCTCAAGCCTCAGGGAACAAGATCTAAGCGTTCTATAGCTCCGGGTGATCTAAGTCATACTTTGCGTAATCTATTTCATAGACGCATACTAACGCGTAGAGATATACTGGATTTCCTTCCGAGTCTGTTCCTAGTACAGCTACTGCGTCCCCGAAGAAACGAGGGTTCCTGAAGTATGTAAGCTCAGGGGCGGCGGCAGTGGGTACCTTGGAGTATTTTCCCATCTGCATTAGCTTGTAGATTGTTGTGTTTTGTCCTCGTTCGTTCCATTGGAACACCCTCTCTGCGGCATTCCCGAAAGTATTATTCTGCTTGTTTGGTCCCCATTCATTGTATATAAACTCTCCCCATTCTTCAGCGTACAGTTCTCGAACTTTCGCGGAAGAGTTAGCGATTCTAGCCATCCAAAACCATTTCCCTTCATCTCCTCCGTATCCATAATCTTCGCCTTGGCTGGTAAACGTTGTGTATACCAGAATGTATGTAGGGGGACCGTGCGGACCGTTAAATTGTTCTTTAAGTATCCTAACTGCTCGCTCTTCATTTGAAACAAAGGCTCTGCCCACTAATCCTATTTGCGTACTGTTTTGTGTACCATTGTCGCAGAGTGTCGTGACATTACCTAGGGCAGTCAGCCAATATCCATAGTCCCACCAGCTGCCTACAACCGTTGTTGAGGGTGACTCAAGGTTGCTCATCCAAGTCAATGCATCCATCCACGAGTTTACAGGTTGATTAGGCACTATTGGAAGACTCCCCGCAGTGATGGTGATGGGAACATCAGCTTGTCGGTACACTTTTGGCATTGGAAAAGCAAAGTTAGTCATTAGAACAAGGAAAATCAGAAAGACAGCGGCGCCGCTAAATTCTTTTCCAACCCGCTCCAACGCATACTTCTTCTTCGCAGCCACTTTTGCTGGCTCGCTTAACAAGGCTTTAAATGGTTTCAATATCCCTGTTATGCCCAAGGCGACCAAGAGACTAAATGCAGGAGCCATGAGCACCAATAACCGCACCATGGAAGAAGCAAAGTAGAGGGAAGTTAAACCGAAAATCAACAGAAACAAGTTATTATTGTTAAGATTTCCTAGAATGAAGAATAAACTCACTGCAAAGAAGATTATTCCGATGCTGAGATCATAGTACATTGAACCCCAAGCAGATATCCTGTGCTCAGCCACAGACTCCAGTATTGGAGTCTCTCCACGCATCGAAGGATTTATAACCGAGAGAAACTTGATACCTACACTTCGTGCATATCCTAGTTGCCAAAGCACAGCAAACCCCCCAATCACCAGAACTAGAAAAACTAGAACCAGCATAGTTCTTGATCTTGCCGACGAAATTTTTCTGAAGATCTCAGAGAGAATAAGTAGAATGAACACTCCTGCAACTGGAAGAACGGCCATTCCTGTCAGATAGTTTGCTGAGAGTCTAGGAACATTGATTGCTATAAATAGGCCTAACCCGAAAGTCAAGCTGTATGATAACAAGAGATGTTGGCTGTATCTTTTGAGTAGAATTAGGGAAAATACGAAAAGCGTTGTTATAGCAATCGGGTAATATGCAGCGCCCCATCCAGAGCAGAAATATCCTAGAGTCAATCCTGAAGCAATAGCATATTTCACAGTCGAAGTTGCAGGTCTTTCTTCTTCAATTGACCGCAAAAACAGGAACATAAACAACAGAAGAGAGAACACTCCTATTGCTTCGTCGTCGAAGAATCCAAGGGAAGTTCTTTGAATATACGAGGGGTTCAAGGCGAGGAAAAGAGCCGCAAATAACCCCAGTGGTTTTCCACCGATGTCCTTGCCAAGAAAATAGATTACTAAACAAGCTAGCATGCCCATTATAGGTGGAAAGAGTGAACAGAAGTCCATTAGTTCAATGTTGATACCTAATACTGAAAATATGCTGTAGAAAAACGCTGCTGTAAAGGGTAAACCTGGATAGTGTGTTGCAAACCTTATCCCATGGGGATACCATCTCTGCGGGTCAAGTGTGTTAACCCAAGAAACGGGTCCATCGCTTAATATTTGCTTCGTGAACCGGAATTGCAAGTAGGGATCAAATTCTGATAAGTGCAGGGAACCTGTTTGTATCTCCCAGCGGATTGGAAACAACCGGATCACAAAAGCTATGAAGAGTATCAGCATCAGGGCTGACAGAGTGATTATTAAACTATGGTTAGTTCTTATGCGGAGTCTTCCCAAGCTTTTAATGCTGTTGACTAAACGCTCCTTTGACAGGAAGCTTCTGACATCCATCTGAGCTCATCTCTTTTTAACACAGATTATTGAGGTGTTTTATTTCCCTTGCGGTTAATTGATGGGTTTCATACAGTGTCCCTTCTCTTATAACCGTATTTATTAGCATCATAAAATGGAAACGACACTATTTTTCCTTTTGCCAATTTATTGCGTATTTTAACATTGACTATGTTTCCTTTTTGAGCTTGATCCATGTTGACATAAGCCATTCCTATACCACATTTAAGCAACGGTGAAAAAGTGCCACTAGTCATATATCCTATTCCTTCACCTTTGTCATCGCAGATTTCGAATTTTGGTCGCGGTATGCCTGATTCTGTCATTTGGATTCCGACACGTTCACGTTTGATGCCTTCACTTTTCTGCTTTAACAACGCATCCTTCCCTATGAAATTACCTTTCTGAAATTTAACCACAAAGCTTAATCTTGCTTCTAAAGGAGTAGTCTTCTCGTCTATGTCACTTCCGTACAAACACATTCCAGCTTCAAGTCTCAACGTGTCCCTCGCGCCCAAGCCACACGGTTCTATCCTAAAGGCTTCCCCAACATCGAGGATGGCATTCCAAAGTTTCACCGCGTTCTCTGGCTCTGATAACGAAGCATTCCACACAAAGACTTCGAAACCATCTTCTCCCGTATAACCAGTTCTGGAGAGAAAAATTTCTACATCTGCTAGACGTGAATGGTTACCCTTGAACCTTCCAATCTTGCTCAAATCTTCTGTTGAGATCCTCTGCAGAGTTTCTTCAGCTTTTGGACCTTGAACTGCGAACATTGCCACATTGCCTGAGACTTCTTCGATCTTCACATCGAAGCCTTCAGCGTTCTTAACCAACCAGTCGTAATCTTTTTCTCTGTTACTCGCGTTAAAGACTATAAGAAACTTCTCTGGTTCTAGCCTGTACACGACGAAATCATCTTTTATGCCGCCGTTTTCATTGCACATGACTGAGTATTGGGCACTGTTAGGCGAAAGCGCGGAAACATCGTTTGTTATTACAAAGTTTAAAAAACGTTCAGAGTCGACGCCTTTGATTGCCACTCGTCCCATATGAGAAATGTCAAAAATGCCAACGCTGTTCCGAACTGCCAGATGTTCAGATTTTATTCCTTTGTACCATAGGGGCATTTCAAAGCCAGCAAAAACTGTTAATTTTGCTGTTTGCTTATGTGTCTCATAAAGCTGGGTTCTACGCACTTTTTCAACCAAGCTTCTTCCCTTCACCGAATATTATGTTGCAGGTTTTACCTCCACATCTAAGGGTACGAGAGCGAGTTTTTTGCCGCATTTTGGGCATTTCCCACTGTATTGCTGTAGAATCTCGTCTGGAGGCTTAAGCTCGGCCCCTGCATATAGTAAATGGCCACATTTTTGACAAACAACTCGTTGAGGCACGGCATTACGCTCCTTTTTTAACATTGATGATAACATTGCGGCATATTTATTGGTTGCTAATCAGAAGAAGAGGCTCTAAGGCGTTTTGCAGAGAAACTTTTAATTCTATGTAACGCTTTATTGAGAGAGACTCTTTCCGATATGTATGTATGGTTTGTGCTTGTATGGGAAAATACAAATTGATCATCACGGAGAAGCCTGACGCCGCGCAGAGGATAGCTTCAGCCCTTGACGCGAAGGGGAAGGCCAAAAAGAAGGAAGATAATGGAGTGCCATATTATTTGGCTAAACGTGATAGAGAAATAGTTGTGGTTCCGGCTTTAGGACATTTATACACGGTTTCTGAAGAAAAAGGTGGAAGGAGCTATTATCCAGTTTTCAGTTTCAGATGGGTGCCAAGATACGTTGCTGAGAGGGGAGCAAAACAAATTCGCACATGGTTGGAAACCATTTCGAAACTGGCGAATGAAGCTGACGCGTTTATTGACGCGTGTGACTATGACATCGAAGGAAGCATCATTGGATACTGCATACTCAAGTATGCGTGCGGCAACAAAGAGAAGAGTTCAAAACGCATGAAGTATTCAACTCTGACCAAGAAAGAGTTGGAAGAATCTTATACTGAACCACTACCGCATTTGGATTTTGCACTCATAGAGGCTGGACGCGCAAGGCATGAGGTTGACTGGCTTTACGGCGTGAATCTTTCACGCGCCTTAACTATATCAGCGAGGAATTGGAGTGGAAAATATGCGACACTGAGCACGGGAAGGGTGCAAGGTCCAACCCTAAAATTTATCGTTGCGAGGGAGAAATCTATCAGAAGTTTTGTACCCACCCCTTATTGGGAGATAAAAACAGAAGTGAAGATAGCCGGATCTGTCTTTGAAGCCGAGTATGAGGAAAGAACAATTGAAATCAAGAGGAAAGCCGACGCTGTTCTTGAGGCGTGTAAAGGAAAAGATGGACGAGTTGAAGAAGTTGAAGTCAGAAAATTTCGGCAAAAACCCCCCATACCCTTTGATTTAGGCGCTCTACAAAGCGAAGCCTATGGCTTATTCGGATACACACCGAGACGCACTTCAAACATAGCTCAAAGGCTCTACCTAGAAGCCTTAATCTCCTATCCAAGAACAAGCAGCCAAAAACTTCCACCAGCAATAAACTACAAGGCAATACTGAAGAATCTAAGTAAGACTCCTGAATACAAGAAGCTCACAGCAGAGCTTCTCGCGAAACCCGAATTAAAGCCCAGAGAAGGAAAGAAGGAAGATCCAGCCCATCCAGCTATCTACCCGACAGGAAACCTGCCGGAAAGAGCCTTAGACGATTCTGAAAGAAAAGTCTTTGACCTCATTGTAAGAAGGTTTATGGCAGTATTCGGCGAACCAGCACTAAGGCAGAGCATGAAAGTTCACATTGACATTAATGGACATCGATTCTATCTAAGAGGCAGGCGAACTTTAAAGGAGGGTTGGCTACGCTTCTATGGACCCTACGTGAGATCGGAGGAGATCCTCTTACCGCCGATAGAAGAAGAACAGGTTATTCAAGCTAAAAAAGTGATTCTGGAGGATAAATTTACTAGACCGCCACCACGATACAATCCTAGCAGTCTCCTCAAGAAAATGGAAGAAAAAGGGATCGGGACGAAGGCGACAAGAGCGAATATAATACAGACGCTTTACGATAGAAAGTACGTTCGAGATGAAAGAATGGTTGTAACCAACTTAGGCTTCGAGGTTCTTGAGGTTCTTGAAAAACATTGTCCAACAGTCGTCTCAATAAAATTGACAAAGGAGCTTGAAGAAAGAATGGACAAAATTCAGACAAACAGTGAGAAAAGGGAAGACGTGCTGGTGGATGCCGTTGAAATCCTTAAGCCAGTAATAGAGGAACTGAAAGAAAAAGAAGAAACAATTGGTGAACAACTAAGCAAGGCCATTAAAAGGGCTAGGCTAGAGGAGAGAATAGTTGGTGCATGCCCAGTTTGCGGCACAGGCCAACTCATGATACTGTACTCGAGGAAGACAGGTAAACGCTTCATCGGCTGCACAAACTATTTTAAAGGATTGTGCAAAACGTCGTTTCCGCTTCCACAAAGAGGTTCCGTTAGACCGCTTGGAACGAACTGTCGCAGATGTGGTTGGCCAACGGTTCAAGTTCGAATAAAGGGAAAACGCCCATGGAATCTGTGTTTCAATCCAGAATGCCCACTGAAAGAGGAGAGGAGGAAACGAATTGAAATGCGTCATATGCAATAGAGAGGCTTTCGAAAACAACTATTGTGAACTGCACACGAGAGCTTATGAAAGCGTTGTTAAGAAGTATGAGGAATGGAAGAAAGCATCAGAAATCTCTTGGGAAGAATATTTAAGGGAGATTGCAAAGAATCAATTAACTGGTGAATGGACGAAAGAAGTGGCTGAGCATCTAATTAGAAGCGGTGAGAAATAATTGTCCCGTAAAGTCAAGAAAAGAGTCTCGTCATTGCCCTATACATTAAATAGGATCTACAGAAGAATTTCAAAGGCAAAACCCTCTACCTTTATTCTCTCGGCGATCGCTATCGCCTTTGCCGTGTTTTTGTTTGGAGGCGGCTTATATACTATCATAGTGAAACCCCTTCCATCTGTTTACTACGGTGGAAAATTTCTCTTTCTCTATCCTCAACTGTCCGAACAATTTATATCTGACAGCATGGTCGCCATGATTCTTTACTCACTAGGCATCATCGGATTGATACTTATGTACCAGAGCACAAAATACGCCTACAGACCTAGACAAGCCTACATGATGTTCATGGTAGGCGTCGTTCTTCTGTTCATCTCATACATTTTCCTTGAAACAACAATAAACATTAAGCTCGGCAGATAACCGTGATCACCAAGGATTACTTTTTAAACCCAGCTTGTACGCTGCAAAATTCGTCAGCAAATGTATGGGAGGAGTTATAACTAACACCGCGATGACAAGCGTCCAAGAAAGTTTTTGTAAACAAATAGGGATAGAAAACAAAATCGCTCCTATTATAAAATCGACCTGATCAACAATCGGCAGTAGATCTCCAGGAGCAATTCCAAATCTCCTCTTCACAAAGGATCCGGTTAAATCGCCAAATAAAGCTCCAAGAGAAAGAAATAAACCAAAAAGAGTATGGTACTTGAAGACGTAGCTTTCCACGAAGCCAACAGCCATTCCAACAGCCAGACCAGAAAAGAAACCACGATAAGTTTTGTTTTTTCCAAAAACTGGTTTTCCATCGGAAAACTTTTTTCCTAGGTCTATGGGACGCCCTCCCCCAGTGATTACGGGTATGGCGTTTGCACAGTATGCGGGAAATATGAACAGCAGTGCTTCAGCAATTAGTTCCGTTATTTCCATTTTTACAACCATCAATAGCTTAGATACTCAGCATTCCTGTCTCTTCTATTTTTAGATGACAAGTTAAGGGTGGTGCCTTTTTTGAGCTTTTCTCCAAGATTACCTTGATTACCTGGGGTTTCTCGGTGGGTTTCATAGCAATAACCGTGTCTGCCCAGAATTTTAAGACCCTTGTGGCTACAGGTTCTACATTTGTGTAAGTTTCGTTGAAAACGCTTCTCACCTGGCTTATTATTAGCACCGCAATCTTCTGGATCTTGGCGATTTGTGCTAAACATGCCATTTGCCTGTTCAGTTCACGGTTCAGTTGGAAAGTTTTTTCCACGTGTTCTGCAACCTCAGCGCGATAAAGGTCCGTGATGGTGTCGATGACTACAAGTCCGAAGTTTTTCGTTATGTAATCTGCCAGTCGATCTATGACTATTATCTGTTCACTAAAATTATTTGGCTTCATCAAAACTATCAGCTCTGCAATGTCTTTAAAATCTTCAAAGGCGATTTGAGAGAGTCGCCGAGAAGAAAAAGCACCGTCGCAGTCTACAAACAGTGTCTTGTAACCTTGTCTTGCACAGTTTACAGCGCATTGGATGGCTAGAGTTGTTTTTCCAGTTTCCGCTTCTCCATAGATCAAACTGATGCTCTTGAGGGGAATGCCCCCTTCTAGAATCTTATCAATTACTTCGCAACCTGTTGGTATCTTATACAGCACGGTTCTGCACATCAATGAATATAAACCGCTAAACTAATAATTTGTTTTGTGTTTAATCACTACCTAGATAGGAAAGTGACATGAGAGCAAAAATTGCTGTGGTGACGGTTTCAGGAAAAGCCTATTACCTAATTGTCAGAGAGTTAAAAAAGAAGAAAGTGCCATTCATAAGTCTAACCCCTAACGATCCCATTGCGATGGAGATTAAAGTTGTTCTGACTACAGAAAAAGAAAAGCCCCTAATAAATCATGAAAAGGTTTTGACGTTTAGAGAGAGAATGGAACCGGAGATGCTGATAAATCAAGCATTACAGATTGTCCAAGGAAAGGAATATTATGAAAAAATCGTTATAGGGATAGACCCGGGTGAAGTCTTCGGACTAGCAGTTTTGGCTGACGGTAAGGTTGTTGAAACTGGGAACTGTTTCAGCGTTAAAGAAACAGCGGACAAGACAAGGAACATTCTAGAGAACTTAGGGTATGCACCTGCCACCTCAGTCTTGGTGAAAATTGGTGACGGCGTCCCTCAGTATAAAGAGAAACTCCTGCAAGCCCTAGATAGAGCGCTCCCTTCAGACATAGTTTTAGAGAGCGTAGGTGAAGCGGGAACAAATCGTTCCATAATCGAAGCTAAACATAGAAGAGGGTTGAGGGACATTTCTTCAGCCATAAGAATCGCTGGAAGAAATGGACTCTCATTTCCCCGGAGGAAAACGGATGGATCAGAAAGTTGAAGATGGTAAGACAGTGTTGGTCGACGGTCCAGCCTCTGTCACGGTTCTTTTAGGCAAGGTAGAAGTATTCGGTTCCGTGCTAAGAAAAACGCGCAAAGTTGTGATACGAGAAGGCAAAAGGTTGCCTTTTGCAGTTAAAGAAAAAGCGATATTTGATGTCTCACTCGGAGAAAACGCGAAGGTGAAGGAAGTTGATGGAGACACTATTCCTTCATCGTGGATCAGAGCGTACGAAGATTTGACAAATCTTCAAGTGAGACCCGCCATCGCATTAGTGCTGGGTGCAGTTGATTCTGGAAAAACAAGCTTCTGCACGTATCTGATAAACAAACTGTTGAATGAAAAACAGAGAGTCGTAATTCTGGATGGAGATTTAGGTCAATCCGATGTAGGACCGCCGTGTACCATTGCCTACGCCTTTGTAACAAAGCCAGTAACAGACCTGTTTAACCTAGAAGCAAGAAACGCTTTCTTTGTAGGCGTTACGTCGCCGAGCAAAGCCATTGATAACGTGATTGAGGGCTTGGCTTCATTAAAGAAGGAAGTTTTGAGTGATAATCCAAGCTTTATTGTTATAAACACTGACGGGTGGGTTCTAGGAGAAGAAGCTATCAACTATAAGGTCCAACTGGTTGAACAGCTCAGTCCAGACATCGTTTTCTGTATCCAGCAGAAAGACGAGTTGGTGCCGGTTCTGAATGCTCTTGAAAAGTTCAGAAGGGTGCCTATTGATCTGCCATCAACCATAAGACAGAGAAACAGGGAAAAACGTAGAAGTCTGCGGGAGCTCGGGTACATGAAGTATTTGAAGAATGCAAAAGTGCGTTCTATTCCTCTGAGCTGGTTGAGGATCGAGACAGACGATTGGATTGGCTCAAGCATAATCCGAAAAAATTTCAGGCAAGCAAGGAAAATCTATGAGCTTCTAGGAATGAAACCAATACATTTTGCGGAGTCGCGGGACAAATTTTGCATCATCATCGACGGAAGACGCTGGATTAATCCAGAGGCTATTAAGAAGGTTGAAGAACTCACAAGGAAGAAAGTTGTGG
>Ga0209427_10008269_pt1 | contig 11720 bp, 6 predicted proteins | sample DeeMarSWOR136_30_FD_187465 | JGI IMG/M metagenome (GOLD analysis project Ga0209427, IMG submission 187465) | Marine sediment microbial communities from White Oak River estuary, North Carolina - WOR-1-36_30 (SPAdes) (version 2) | ecosystem: Environmental > Aquatic > Marine > Intertidal zone >... | reverse complement strand
CTTTGTCCTCCCTGTTCAATTATCACCTTTTCAGCCAGGTCAATAATCCGGTCGGCAAAACTGCTAATCGTTTCATCCATAGGCATATCCTCTCGGGTCGTATTATGGTAACGGTCAACAATTTTCCAGTTCTGCTTCATCATCCAGCGATAGCCCTTAATGACACCAATTATGGTGCCGGCGGTGGCTGCATTGTTGTCGGCATCCCAGCCGAAATTGAACGCGGTCATAAGAGTTTTGACAAAGTCCCCCTCACCGTAAAGCAGGGCCGCAATGGTCGAGGCGGTATTAAGCTCATATCCGTTTCTATCGCGCATAGCGCCGCCATGCCGGCTATACTTTTCTTTAACGAGCCGGCGGGTAGTACGCCAATCACTTGGATATAAGCGATGCCATTGACAGACATCGATGATGATTTGCCGAATAGCGCAGTTTTCATCAACGGCCTTAAGGCCGGCCTCAAGAATATTATCAATCTCATCTGTTATAAAAGCCGTAGCTATCATGCTCGTGAACAACTGTGTTGTCTGGGCAGGCTCGGCATCGATAGTAACACGGGTATAATTCAAACCAATTCTCGCCGCAGTTTGTGGCATCCCCGGAGCAAGCAGGCCAAACGACTCGCAAATGAACTGCCCTGAGATATTAAAGTCGGCCCATGGATTAAACACAATGCTGCCTGTCAACGATGGCTCGAAACCAATGTCCATTAACTGACGTGCATACTGATTAGAGCACCAAATACGTTTGTTAATTCGTCCTCTCCATAATTTTACAATGAGATGAGGTGGCAGCAAAATCGCATTATGGCGCTGCATCGCAACAATATAAACCCACTCCAAGTCTGTGTCGTCATCCGTATGGGCCCCTTCCGGAAGGGCCGGAGTATATTCTTCGACATTGCCAGGCTCGTTGATATATTTCATCTCGTGTTTAAGGCCGTTAAGATTACCCAGCAATTGGCCGAGAAGACCACCCCGAATCTTGTCACGAAGGACCTCGGCAGACAACTCTATCGATTCATCAAGGCTGTCTGCCCCATAAGTAATCCCATTTTTTGTCAGGGCACCAATGATTAGAAGTATAATAATTGCTATTGTGATTACGTTCTTGATTTTCATATTTTAGCTCCTTAGATTTCCGGGATATTCTACCAAATCGGACGGCTTACCCTATACACAAAAGCCCTTGAAAAAAACAAAGTTCGACATCCCTTAGATTGGAAGGGGCGGTTTTGCGAAAAAGAAAACGTTGAATTCTCGTGGAGTGAGCAATAACATACTGAAAAAGGGACGGGGGCTTTTGCTAAAAAAATCTCCCTGTGGACAATACGATGGGCAAAGAGACTACTATGTGTAACTCCTATCGAGCCAAGGTGGGCAGTCAAAATTGGGTAATCACTCGCCGGGCATTTTTGAGATCGACCGCAGCCTCCCTGGCTGGACTAACTGTCTTGCCCCTTTCCTGCGCTCTCGATAGCGCTTCGAGTGCCAAGCTGCGTCGGGTGCGTTTCGGCATTGTTACAGATTGCCATTATGCCGATGCCGATACCTTAGGTACGCGCTTCTACCGCGAGTCCCTGGACAAGCTGAATGAGTGCGTGTCATTGATGAACGCTGAAAGGGTTGACTTCCTCATCGAACTCGGTGATATCAAGGACCAGAACAGCCCGCCGGTTGAACAAAGGACTCTTTCGTATCTACAGGCTGTTGAGAAAGTGTTTCAGGGATTTGATGGGCCTACTTATCACGTCCTCGGTAATCACGACATGGACAGCATTTCGAAAATACAGTTTCTGACCCACGTGGAGAACACGAACATAAAATCCGGCCACAGCTATTACTCATTCGACTTGAACTCTCTGCGCTGTGTTGTGCTCGACGCCAACTACAGAGCCGACGGTACCGATTACGACCACGGCAATTTTGACTGGACCGACGCCAATATTCCTTCCGAAGAACTTGACTGGCTCAGAGAGGACCTTGCAGAGGCACCCGGCCCCGTAATCGTTTTTATTCATCAACTACTCGATGGGACCGGTTCAGTCTATGTGAAAAATGCTGCCGATGTCCGACAAATTCTGCAATCTTCAGGCAAAGTGCTTGCCGTCTTTCAGGGCCATCATCATTCAGGGAGCTACAGTAACATTGCGGAAATTCACTACTATACATTGAAGGCACTCGTTGAAGGCTCAGGCCCTGAAAACAATTCTTATGCAATTACCGAAGTCCATCCGGACAGCAGCATCGCTATCACCGGCTACCGAAAGGCCGTGAGTAAGCAGCTAACTCTGAGTTTGACAGTCACTTAAGCCAAGAACGGCTTCTTGGATGACTTACCAAGGCGCTAATTTCTATTGCCCACATGTATGTGCAAATGGGTGACAGCCTCGTGACCACGTTCATTGCTGCGTTTTACCGAAGCTATATAATGACCGGGTTTATTGTAGCTGTGTGTAGTGACAGCGTAACCTTCTGGATTGTGTACTTGAACGTTACCATCTGATTGTACGGTTACTTTGGTGCTACCGTCCCCGAAGTCCCAGACCTCACTGCCGTAAGTAGTACGGAATGAACGCACCTTGAAGGTGATTTCGTCTCCGGGCTTAATATCGAACGTGGGGTAATAAGATGCGTGGATAGTGGGTGGTAATTGGTCAGAATGGTCCTTGTCGATAATCTGGACCACAGCAAAGTCGTAGTCAATGTTACCGGATTCGTCGGTAGCTTTTAAGATTTCGTTGTATTCTCCCGGCTCATCATAGGTACGTCGTACTTTTGGGCCTTCGGCTGAACTGCCATCGCAGAACGTCCATTCAAATTTCTTGATTTTGCCATATCGGCTCCAGGAACGAGTGGCATCCAGTTCAACTGTCTCATTGCTCCAGGCAAAATGATGAGGCCTCGCCACGGCGATTATCTCGGGCTGGTATTCACGCTGGTACGCTTGCCAGATAAAGGCATAACCGTTTTGAATACCCCACAAACCGGATGGTTGTTTACATTGGATGTCGAAATGTAAATGGGACCACCCGCCACTGCCGCCTTCCTTTCCCAGAATGCCAATCTTCTGGCCCATTTTGACGTGCCGTCCCGGTTTTACAGAACTGTCGATTTCGTATAGGTGACTATAGCGATAAAACCAACCTCGTTCGTCCAGGATATAAATCACGTCATAGCGGGGTGTCACAGGAGAATCCTCATAGCCGGGCAGTTTCTCCAATCCCGCTGAAACCACCAAACCGTTGGTGGCGGCAATCACATTGACCAAACCCTCGGCGCCGCCAAAGTCCAACCCATAATGATAGTAGATATTTTTGTTGCTGGGAACTTCCCCGCCGTCCACGAATACCGGCACATTAGCCATTTGTGTATCGGAGGCGAACCACCGCTGTTTGACCGGATAGATAAAAGTGTCCGGCTTTATCCACGGTGAGCCGGCGGGCCAGAGTCTCAGCCTTGCATCTTTGGTCAGTCCCCAGGGATTTTCTTTTCTGCTTTTCTGCAGATAGCCCTTGGTAACCGGACAATCAATTTGTACGCCTCCAGCAGCAATGGGCAAGTGATATGTGGAAGAAACGAGCGAAACAGTTTGGCCGTTGACTTCAACCTTTACCACTGCTCGGCGAACAGCATTGCGAATCTCATCTCGAGTTTCCTTTAAATCAAGCAGTTTGATAGTGCCTTCCGAGCCGTCGTGAAGCCGCACGGTTTGGGATTCACCCACGTCCAGGTCTGCCACCGTCACCAACGGCGTCTGAGTATGAGCCCGCCGCTTTTTCAACTCACGCCACGTTGTCAGGACGATTCCTTCACTTTCGATGAACGCCTTTATGTCAGGGTCGGTCAGCAGGCGAAGTTCAGCCTCACGATTTGGCCCCGAGCTGGAAATGTGTGAGAATACCTCCGTTTGAACAGTACAATGAACAATAATCTCAGTAATGCCCGGTTTCATGTCACGCAGCAGTTGAATCAGCTCGGCCTTTTTTCCCTCATAATCCTTCGCTCTTGTCGGCTGGGTTACAAGGTCGTCGATGACCGGAAGCCCGGCCCGCCATAATTTCTCCGCAATGGAAAGTGCCAGCGGCCTGAGAGGGCCAGCCTCACTACCAATATGCTGCATGTGACCGCCGAACATAAGTATCGGTATTTTCTTTTCGATGCCTACTTTTACAAAGCGGTCAATAAATAGCGGATGGAAGCATGTCCCCATGTGGGAATCCAAATGCGTGGGGACAATACCCATAGACAGGGCCTTGTCGATTTGGGCACGAATTTCGGTTTCGACTTCATCAGGTGTGGCATGAGCAACTACATCGGAAACATTGTGCCATAGGTAGCCATTCGTATCTGTGAGTCCCGGCACAGCCGGTTTGCCCGCGATAGGTCCCCATCGATAATTCTTCCATTCCGATGTATGCGTGAGATGAATACCGGCGTCAGTTTGAGGATGCGCCTCAAGATAAGCTGCATACTCCGGCACCCAGGAGCACGGCATCATAATGCTCAATGAGGTGGCGATGCCCTCATCGACGGCCTTGATCGCACCCATGTTCGAATTATGTGACATACCTACATCGTCCACATGAAAAATCACCACCTTTGTGCCCGATGGCCAACCCAGCCGCTCAGCATATGTCACTTCTTCGGCCTGGGTGACAGCCAAACTCGTGAGAATCATGAATAGCAGTAAGCCGGTTCTCCACAAGGAGTCCTTAGGACTGACAAGTTGTTTAAATAGCATAGAGCTTCCACCTCCATTAGACCTTTAGTGTTTAGGTCCAGAAAATCCACATGGCCACCCGGTCGATGCGCCAGTGTCGAACTACAGGCGTGCCTTCGACCTGGCTTATTCTATAGTCCAGAGAGTCACTGACTCCTGGTCTTTCACAAACACGCGGTTGCCCGAGATTACCGGATGGGCATAGGTTGGCGCCTCGGCTACCTTGATCTTGGCCAGCTCCGAATATCCACTGTCACCGGGCTTGTACATAATCAGTTCAGAGCTGCTGGGTAAGGCCATAAGACAAGAGCCGACGTCGAGAATGGCCGCAAAGCCACCACGACCTCTTGAGGTTTCATCGGTCCAGGCAGTCTGACCTGTACGAGCGTTGATGCAGTAGAGATTGCCACGGTTGGAAAGACCGAAGAGCAGGCCGTCCTTGAGCACCGGTGTATTAAACTGCGGAGCGAGCTCCGGATTGCTCCAAAGCTCTTTTGCGACAAAGGTATCCCCCTGCTTCTCGATCCTCACAGCCTTTGCGCCCCGGCCGGCACCGGTGTAGATTACCGTTTGTCCATCGACGATCGGAGTGGCCGCATTATAAGCCCTTCCCGCAGGAGCGAATGGCAGTTGCCACAGTAGCTTTCCATCGGCCACGCCAACAGCCACGATGCTTTTCTCTGCCAGCGTCACGATCTGCTTTGTTCCCGCTACCGTCAACAGGGCAGGCGAGGCATACTCCGGGCCTTCGTCGGCCCATCGCCACTTCTCATCGCCGGTGGCCAGGTCATACGCAATGATTGCCCCATTGCCCTGTCCGCCGAGATGCGTGATGGCCATTCCATCAACGACTATAGGAGACATTGCCGTGAAGAACCTGGGCACGACCTTGGGGAACGGGTCTTTGCGCCATACGAGTTTGCCGGTTGCTGCGTCCAGACAGGAGAGGACTCCGCCCACGCCTACTGTAAGGACCTTTCCATCCACCACCGTGGGTGAGCTTCTGGGTCCCGGGTGCCGGGCAGCCGCTCCGGTCACGGCCTGCGCCGCATACTTACTCTTCCACAGTTCACTTCCGCTGCGTGCATCCAGACAGAGGATAACCTCATCGTCGCCCTGCCGTGTGAAAACATAGAGCTTGTTGCCGACCAGGGCGGGCGTTGCATCACCCGAGCCCACGGTGACTTTCCACTTTTGTGTAAGTTCCTTTGGCCATTCCTGGGGTGCTTTGAATCCACTCACTTTCCCATCCCGATTGAGTCCCCGCCACTGTGGCCAATCCTGCGCGAAAACACAACTGGCGATGAGCAAAACCACACAGCCCACCATCACGGTCCTCGATTGATTTGTATTTTTCATAGTAACCTCCATTTCCATTCCTGCTGAGAAACCCGCACCGAGCTGCACACACAGCACCAGAATACCTCTGCGGGTTCGTCTATTAAACTCTAATCCACTCCGGGTGATGTGTCAATATCATTTACACAAAAATTCATGGAAAACTTCCTCAACCTTCTTGATTGTTCCGGGGGAAAAAAAGGAAGGCTGAAAATCCTACCTTCTTTATTCGCAAGGTTTTACGTACAATCACCAGCTTTCGCGAAACCACCCCAAAAGATACCGGTTACAGATTGAAAATCCTTCAGAAGGTTTTACAATCTACATTGCAGCATTGCTTGGATAACATAGTGTAGGGATAACATAGTGCCGGCTTGACGCCAACAGTCTTCCATGTTACACTTTTTTCCTACTCAGGTAAGAAAACGCACCTGTGTAGGCAGGTTTTTGGCTGGTCACGGATTTGCTTGATTTTGAAAATGAAATGGAGAAACGACTATGACTGAATTGAAAATGAAACAATCTAAGGCGATATCGAGACGCACGTTTTGCCGGTCGGCGATTACCGCGGCTGTGGCGTTCCACTTTACCAGGCCGTCCGCCAAGGCGTCGGAGATGAAGAATAGAGTCAAATTCTACAAGAACTTAGGGCATGGCCACATCGGCGTCAAGGCCAATCAGCGGCAGGCGCTCGAGTATGCGGTGAAATATGGTTTTGACAGCATTACCCCCAATCTGGGTGAGTCTGAAAACAAGTCTTCCGCGGAGATTCGCGAATGGGCCGAAACAATGAAAGAAGAGGGCATTCGATATGGCAGCTGCGGCCTGCCTGTCGAATACCGCAGAGATGAAGATAGATTTCAGAGAGAGCTAGCGCGGCTGCCCAAGCAAGCGAGTGTTTTGAAGCAACTGGGCGTCAAACGTATGGTGACCTGGATTACGCCCGGCCACAGGGAACTCACGTATCTGCAAAATTTCGAGCAGCACAAAAGACGCCTCCGCGAAGTGGCAAAGGTGCTGAAAGACAACGAAATCCGACTTGGCCTTGAATTCGTTGGGCCCCGAACCTCCCGGGCACGAAGTCGTTTTCCATTTATATGCACCCAGTTGGGCATGATGGAGCTGGCCGAGGCAATCGGAACAGGAAACGTAGGGCTTCTGCTGGATAGCTGGCATTGGTACACCTCACATGGGACGGTGGAAGAACTGCTTCAACTCTCGAACAAGGACGTCATCCATGTTCATGTCAACGACGCCCCATCGGGCATCCCGGTCGATGAGCAAATCGATAACAGGCGCAGACTGCCGGTGACCACGGGGGTGATCGATATGAAAGGATTTATCAACGCCCTGGTTAAAATTGGTTACGATGGGCCGGTTGAGTGTGAGCCCTTCGACCAGGAACTGCGCAAGATGGAGGCCAATGCAGCACTGCAGCAAACCGTCGATTCGCTTAACCGGTTGTGGGACTTGATCACCGTTTGACCAAGCCACGAGGACAGTGCCGAATAGACGCGCATAATTTTATCGGGGAATTAAACATTGGTTTTTTCGGTCCTTAGGAAGCTGACGCCACTTGAGTCTGGTGCTATGTCAGTTACCTCCGCCTATTCGCTTTGCCGCTTCAAACCCTGCTGGGCCGGCCACCTTGCCCAATACCCAAAATAGCATACCCCCATTTTGAAACAACGATGGTGGGTCTCAGTGTTCCAGGATGTCCCGCATAATGAAGCCTGGGCTTTATTCTTGTACTTCCAGAACTACGCGGAAACCCGTTTCTCTAAGCTGATATGACGGCGGTGCGCTGCTGCGAGCGGCACTGCGGCAGCCCCGTGCGAAGTGTCCCCAGGAACCGCCGCGGATAACCATATATGTGCCTTTTGATGGGCCGGCCGGGTCGGTGACTTCTTCCTGCCGGTAATCGGCGTTGTATACATCGTTGCACCACTCTGATACGTTCCCGTGCATATCGTACAGGCCCCAAGTGTTCTGTTTTTTGGCAGCAACAGGGTGAGTCTTTTCTTCGCTATTGACCTCATACCATCCCATTTCGCCGAGATGACCGGTGCCGGCAAACGCTCCGGTTACACCGGCTCTGCAGGCATATTCCCACTCGGCCTCGGTCGGGAGCCGATAGGTTCTGCCCTCTTTGTGGCTGAGCTTCTCGCAGAATGCCACGGCGTCCCTCCACGAGACCTTTTCCACCGGCAGGTTATCACCCTTAAAGTTAGAGCGATTGACATCCATTATGGCTTCCCATTGGGCCTGCGTAACCTCGGTGGTACAGATGCGGAAGGGCCTGGTCAGGCGGACGGCGTGTGGATACTCATCATACTGGCGGTCTCGCTCGTGCGAGGAACTACCCATGATGAACTTGCCGGGCGGGATGTATGCCAGGTTCATACCGATCGAATTGGTGATTACCTGACCGGGGTCAGGAAGATCCCCTACGTTCAACAGCCATGTGGGCCTGGCCGGGTCGTCTGTCTCGCCAACGCCCCAGAATCCGCCGGCAAGAATCAGATAATCGCCGACCACTCCGCCACCCCCACAGCAACGCGCATCGGGCAGAGCAGGGATTCCAAAAAACACCTCGTGCTTCATGTCGAAATAGCCCGCTATCTTTGTTCTTCGATAATGGGACTGCCCACCACAGACAAGGAGCTTCTCTGCGTGATATGCGCTGCTGGTACACTGAGTCAGGAAGAAGAGCCTTGGCTGGATTCGGGGTGTGTCTATTTTTGTCCATGTATTAGTGGCTGGCTGGTATTTCAGGAGACCGTCAGCCCAGCCGTAGTCCTTCATATCGTGGAAGCCGGTCTCGTACATGGCGCCGTGAACGATGTAGATATTGCCCTTATAAGTGCCCGTGGCGGCATAGCAAGCGCCCTCCGGTGCATTCGCTAAAGGGCTATAGCTATTCTCGGCGGGATCATAACAGTAGAAATTGAGAAAATTCCGGATGACTCCTTTAGCTGTTCCATTTATTCTCTGGTAGCCTAATCCAACATAGATATAATCCCCTACCATCGTGGCAACGCCATTCATGGCCTTTACGGGTAAAGGCGCTATCGCAGCCCAGGTATCCGTCGCTGAATCGTAGGCCCATGCCTGATTTGTTGAGACCGCACCATTGCGCATCCCGCCAAAAACGTAGATTATGTTTGCATACACAGCCACCATAGGCCAGCCAAGTTCAACCGGTATGTCCGCGCCCTTAGTCCACGAATCGGTGGAGAAATTGTATATCTGCAACCTTCGTGAGGTTTTCGTCCAGTTTGCGGTCTCACAACCTCCAATGACATACAGCCGCTCATTGACGACGGCCCCACCATGGCCATATACACAGTAGGGAATGTCGGCTTTTACCTGCCACTTGGCTGCTGAGGCCGTCTGCGGGAGAATCGCCAGCGCGATGGTGAGAAACACAACCAGTCCTTTGCTTTTCATTTCGTCAGCCTCGAACCATCTTTGCCTAATCATCATTGGTTTATGCTTTCAGTTGCTTGACTACATCTGATTCCAGCTTTTCGTTGGCTTTTATCATTTCGTCCCAGGTGACTTCGCGTCTGCTGTAGGAAGCGATGCGTCCGAGGACCGAGGCCAGGTTGCTTCGGACACTCGGAGCCACGGTGGTGTTGGCAAATCGGCCTTTGGTGATGTTATCATGGAATTCAGCGATGTTGGCAGCCGTGCCTTCGGGGTATAAATTACCGGTGTTGCCGCCCTTGTAGGGGTTGCTGCCGCGGACAGATACATTTCCGCCGTAATGGGTATCGATTGTCCCTTTCAGGCCGTAAATTCGACAGCCGGCATCGCCATACCCTTCGCCAAACTGTTTGGCGTTGACCAGGACCGGCACGTCCTGCGGGAACCGATAAACTACAGCAAAGCAATCCCAAATGTCGCCGTGTTTGTAGTGGTGACGTCCCCCCGTACCATAGGCACTGACAGGGTCGGTGTCCAGAATCCATGTAGCTACGTCGATAGAGTGGATACACTGCTCGACAAGGATGTCACCGGACAGAATCCTGTCCATTCCCCAGGCCCTAAGCCGAGCCTCAGGGTCGTTGGGATGCTCTCGCAGGAAGTGCTCGACAGGATTCCAGCTATTCCAGACGTCGCCGCCGTTGAAACAGGCTTCGCCAAAACCGATGCGACCTATATCACCATAATGGACGCGTTTTACCGCCTCACGGAAAAATGTGTTTGCGCGGGTCTGGAAATCGGCAAAAAAGCATAGCTTTTTGGATGTTGCTTTTGGGCCGAGCCGGCCAATGAGCATACAGCCGGGGACATCGACTGCAATAGGCTTAGCCAGTATCACATGGACACCGGCATCCACCGCTGCGGCGGCCTGCTCCGGGTGAAAATACGGGGGCGTCTCAATTGCGACGGCGTCCAAATCCTGCTCAAGAAGCTTCTTGTAGCCCGACAGGGTCGGGTAACGATGTGATTTCGCTACCCCGAATTTCTCGCCAAATTCATCGACTCGGTCCTGGAAGTAGTCTGCAGCAGCCACGATTTCATAACCGCCGTGTTTGGCAAACAAATCAGCAATCCATTTGCCTCGCATCCCACAGCCTATCAGGCCTAACCTTATCTTCGAGCCGGCTTCTGTGCCGCGGACCAAAGCTGACTTCACAACCGCAAAAGACATTACTGCGGCACCGGCACGAGTGATGAACTGACGACGCCCAATTCTCTCACGGCTATGAATAAACCTTAGTGTGTCTTGTTTTGGCAACATATGCTCATCCTCCTTTCGCATCGTCACATATAGAAAGTGCTAAGCTTTCACATGATTCTCTGTTTCGTGGCTATCATAACCATTCTGTTCAGATATCTCAAGATACTTTTTTACAATGAGAGACGGTCAAATGATTAATAGTACCGTCTCTGCCTTTTCAGCACGGGCTCGGTCTTTGCCAGCCGTTCGAGTGAACCCGCATAGAAGCTCCCCCACTCTGTTGCTTGCCACAAAAGGCTTGAGATTATAGGAAATAGTGCTATTGTATCTTGTCATCAGAAGACACGTACTAATATTTGGACAGGACAGAATCATATCCAGGGAAAAAACCGCTATGAAAACAACTACTAAAGCCACGCGATGCAAATCCCTCAAAACAGGGACCGGCCACACCGGTGGACTGCTAACAGTTGGAGTTCTGGTTTTGGCTTTGACCATGGCTTCAACCCAAGGCTGGGGCGCTATGACGAGTGCAGCAAAGGTCGTTACTTATCCCGCTCCGGCAGGCGAAGCCTTGTCGGCCGACTATGAAGTGCAGGTGGAGGGCCAGCAGGTTGACATATACACAGCGCGTGTTCTCGACCCGCCATTCGCCGGCAAGCGATGGGACCACGGTGGTTCGTACTCGTTTGCCAGCTTCGACATGTCAGGACGTGTCGTAGTCCGCATTGTGTCCAAGCGGTCTCTTCGGAACGTGGCTATCCGGCCCCTATCATTCGGGTTCCAGCCAACTCTGGAGGATGACTATACTCTGAACCTGACACTGGATCGACCGCGAAAGCTCAGCATTGAGCCAAACGGCAAGCAAGGTCCCTTGCTGCTTTTTGCGAACCCTCTGGAGACGGATGCTCCGAAGCCCGGCGACAAGGGTGTCGTTTATTTTGGCCCCGGAGTGCACAAACCAGAGAAA
>Ga0209427_10008266_pt1 | contig 11722 bp, 13 predicted proteins | sample DeeMarSWOR136_30_FD_187465 | JGI IMG/M metagenome (GOLD analysis project Ga0209427, IMG submission 187465) | Marine sediment microbial communities from White Oak River estuary, North Carolina - WOR-1-36_30 (SPAdes) (version 2) | ecosystem: Environmental > Aquatic > Marine > Intertidal zone >... | reverse complement strand
CAAGATATTATAGCACAAAAATCAGAGACATTTATCCAAAACATGACACTTGGTTTAAGAGAAAGATGGTTTGCATTTGCAGAACTAATAAGCAATTTTAGCAAGATGAACACCAAAAGCAGAAACGCAGAAATCTATCAACTATTTAATTCAGTATTTGAAAGATATATAAGAGAAGTTTATCCAGAACCAAAATTTCCTGAACATCTAAAAGGAGAAAAACCAAAACAGGAAATAAAAAATATTGAAGAAGCAGCTGGCAAAACTAAATTATAGAAACAATCTTCTTAAAATTCTCTTCACTCATCTTTTTCTTGTATCTGGCAGCCAAGTCCCTTAACCTTTTCTTTTCAAATCTGAATTCTTTTTTCTTCAAGACATCATAAACAACCTTGCTTGTTATATACTGGCAAAACTGCGTGACATTGTGCGGTTTTCTAGTTACATGTGTTCTTTCAAAGTCCAATAAAGTTGCTTTGTTATTCTTTACAACTATATGCTTGTAAGGGTTGTGCATCTCTTCCTTGTTAATTCCTTTCTCATCCAGAACCTTCATCTGCTTGAAAACATCCACAATCACTTTCTTGATATCACTCTTCTTTGCCTTTTCTATAAACTCAGGAAAAAATATGCCGTCAACATAATAATAAGCAAACCATTCCTTGTCATGCTTGATGAATTTAGGCCCGATATTATATTTATTCAAGAGCCTCAGCCATCTTGCCTCATTTGCCATCCTGGCAACTGCCTTTGATTCAGGCAGTTTCTGCTTTACAACTGCTTTTTTCCCTTTGTATCTAGCAGTGTAGATAATTCCGCGGTGCCCTTTTGTTAATTTCTTGACATGAGAAATGCCTTCTTCTTCTAATTCATTCAGGAAATCACTTTTCTCGCACAAGTAAACATAAAGAGTCTCATTTGGAATCTCTTTTTCAGATAATTTGTGGTAGTTAAATGCATGCTCTTCAAGAATCTCATGGATTTTATTGCGCTGCGTGATGCTTGAAAAAAGTATCAGCACCCTGCCGTGCGGCTTTAAAAAATCAGCAGCATCATCAAAAAACCGCGCTAATAATTCATAGCCGTGCCTTCCTCCTGCAACTGCCTGCGAAACCTCTGGCTCCTCGCCTTTCATCTCAGGCAGATAAGGCGGGTTGAATATAATCAAGTCAAACTTAACAGGATATTTCTTGAAATGTGAAAACAAATCAGAATAAACAAAAGAGATATTAGGAATGTCTGCAGCATTCTTTCTTGCAATTTCAAGTGCCTTTTTGCTGATATCAACCCCAATCACAGAATCAGCAGTGCGTGATGCCTCAATTGCCAGAATCCCAGAGCCAGTGCCCATGTCAAGCACATCTCCAACAGCATACCTTCTAACCTGCTCAAGAATGAGATAAGTGTCTTCTTTGGGTTCATAAACAATAAACGGCTCTACCATTAAATAAAAAATAGAAAGAAGCTATATAAAACTTACTCTTCAACATTTACAGACAGTTCTACCAGATAAGTTTTAATGTCTGTAACTGTCATTTTGGATCATCTCACGCAGCTGGACGCACAGCTCAATTGACTCCTGCGCCCAGAAGCCTACAGGATCATCTGCAGGATTTTTGCCTGTGTACGGCTTTAATTCCAAAAGCATCTTAAAGTGTTTTTCAGCGTCAGCATATCTTCCAAGAACCATGTAATTAGAGCTGAGGTTGTTTAATACCTCAACTTTTTCCTGCTGTAATTTTCCTGAGGCATCCTCAATTTTGTCTAATTGTTGTTCCAGGTAAACCATATCAAAACGCGGCAAATCAATCTTTTCTTGCTGTAACTGCTCTAAAGAATTCTCAATCTCTTTTAATTTCTGTTCCAATTGTTTTGTTCCAACAATTACTTCTGAAGTAGTTACCATGCTCTCTTGCCTGCATCTTTTAAAGCAGCATTTATCTTGTCTTTCATGTCCTGCGCAGCATCTCTTGCTGCCTTGTCAAAATCTTCTTCGCGGTAATTTTCTTTTTGATATGCAAATATAATGCCTCTTGATGAGTTTACAACAGCACCAAAGCCATCTGGATTAAAATTAGGCACAACTCCAGATGCATCTCCGCCCTGCGCACCATAACCAGGCACTAAAAATATTGATTTTGGCATCAACTTTCTTAAAGCGACAGCTTCTTGCGGATATGTTGCGCCAACAACAGCCCCAACAGAGCCATACCCTCTAGTTCCAATTGTATCTTCATTCCACCTGGCTACTAGGCCTGCAACATGCTCATACATTGGCTTTTCCCCTATCTTTAAATCCTGGAAATCACCTGCACTTGGATTAGATGTCTTGACTAAAACAAATATGCCCTTGCCGTGCGCCTTGACATCATCAATAAAAGGCTTAATGCCGTCTATTCCTAAATAAGGATTCACAGTAATGCAGTCAACATCAATTGCAGATACTGGCTCTCCAAACATATCTACCTTTCCAAGATGCCCTTGTGAATATGCCTGCGCAGTGCTTCCAATGTCATTTCTCTTGCCGTCCTCAATAACAACCAGTCCTTTTTTCCTTGCATACTTCACTGTCTCAACAAAAACACGCAAACCATGACCAAGATATTTTTCATAAAAAGCAATCTGCGGCTTTACAGCAGGGACAATGTCCTTTACAGCGTCAATTATTCTTTTGTTAAACACAAGAAAGCTTTCAGCAGCTGCCTCAAAGGTTTTGCCGTGCTTCTCAATCATGTCTTCTTTGATAAAAGAAGGAATCTGCTCCAGTCTTGGATCCAGGCCAACAATAGAAGGATTTTGTTTCTTTTCAATTGCTTTCAATAATCGGTCTGCATAATTATTCATCTTTACACCTCCGGTTTCCAAAATTTTTTAGATAATTCAAGAATCTTATCCCATCTTTCTGGAGAATCCTTGTACTTCAAAATTTCGTTAAGAACATCAAGCAAGTAATCTCTCCATGATTTTTCAAGCTGAGTTCTTATCAATGCAACAAGAAACTTCTCACCCTCAGTCAAATTAGGAAGTTCTTCAACTTCATGGATTTTTAATAAAATCTCTCTGTCTTTCTCTTCTGGCAAAAAATAATGCTCTTCCTCTTCTTTGCTTATTGGTTTCATTCAAACCCCATTTTCTTTCCCCAGCCAGCAGGGTCTTTGCTGAATTCAAGAGCCATCTCTTGTTCTTCTGGCTTAATATAACCTGTGTCAGCAGCAACCATAATCAGGGTGCTGAAATTAGACAAGGTAATTAAATTGCATTTCGCACCATCAAATGCAGTCCTTGCTTTTTTCATCTCATATGTAAAAATAGCCAAACAATTGTCAACAACACCCCCTGCCTTGCGAACAGCATCAACACACCTTATAGAGCTTCCGCCAGTGCTGATTAAGTCCTCAATAACAAGGACCTTTTGGTTTGTTTTTATTTTGCCTTCTATCTGCGTGTATTTGCCATGCTCTTCTGGCTTTGATTTGATATAAACCATTGGCAGATTCAATTTCTCTGCAACATAAGCTGCATGTGATATGCCTGCAGTTGATGTGCCTGCAATAACATCAATATTTGAAACCCCGATCTTGTGAACAATTATATTTAGCATAGAATCAATTATTATCTTCCATTCATTTGGATAGCTCATCAGCAGTCTATTGTCGCAATAAATGGGTGCAAATATGCCAGAAACCCATTTATACGGCGCAGTTGGCTTTAAAGTGACTGCCTTGATATTAAGCAGCACCTTTGCAATATCCCGTTTTATCTGCTCAACATCTTTTTCAATAGAATCCTTTCTTAAATTATGCCATTCACCTGGATTTGAAAGCCATTTCAAAATCTCTTCTCTTTCAACAAGCGAAATCTTTTTTTCAACAATAGCAGCATCAAGCAAAGCCCTTAAATCAGTTAAAGTATGATATTTAACCCCGGTTTCATTAAGATATTTTTCCACAATATTCAGATTCAAATCAAAGATGCTTAAAACACAGGCAATATGCGTGTTCAAGTTCTTGAGAACCTCAACACTGTGCTCAACATGGCCTTCTGTCCCAAACAAATCACAAACAAGCAAAACCCTGTCATCCTGTTTAACAACACCCTCAACCACATTCTCTTTGCCGTGGTCTTTTGCAGCCGCCCTTATATAAGCCATCCTTACCTTGATTTTCTCACTGATATAGGTTGCTAATGAAATTCCAGAATGCCCGCTGCCAACAACCACATCAACATTATTCCGGCCAATAAAAGAATCAATATACTCAACAAAATAATCAAGAATAAGTTTTCTTTCTTTTGGAAAAGAAGAAATCATCCTGCAGTCAACATAAATCGGGCTCAGCAAGCCAGAGGCATATTTATAAGGCGTGACTGTGTTTAAAGTAACAGCACCTATGTTCAAGAGAATCCTAGCAACATCAGCTTTATGCATCACCTAACACCCCACCCACACGAGCACAGCGAGTGTGCCGCATTGTTCCAAATGTAACTTCTCTGGCTTTTATATTGTTTACATGCCCGTTTTCAAAAACAATATTGCCATTCACTATTGTCATAATCGGCCATCCTTTTAATATTTTGCCATCAAAGACACTCCATTTGCATTTTGTAAAGAGCTCATCATTGCATACCCTCTGCTTTAAATCCATGTCAATAACAGTCAAGTCAGCATCATAACCAACACGCAGCAAGCCCTTGTTCTTAATGCCAAAAATAGCAGCAGGGTTTCTTGAAGTCATTTCAATTAATTTTTGTAATGTAATCTTTTTTTTATTGACAGCATCAAGCATCAAAGGCAGCAAGGTCTCAATACCAGGAATACCAGCAGGATACTTCTTTGCCTTTTTTTCTTCAATTGCATGAGGGGCATGGTCAGTTCCAATTGTATCAATAAGCCCGTAATCAATTGCATCCCAAAGCGCTTTTTGGTCTTTTGCTGTTTTTAAATTTGGCCTCATAAATGCAAAACCTTTCTTTTTCTTGAAATCCTTGTTTGTTAAAAACAGATGATGAGGAGTAACCTCGCAGAATATATTTGATGTCTTGTTTTTCTTTAAGAAATCAACCTCAGACTTCAAACTCAAATGGCACAAATAAAGCTGTTTGCCTGTCTTCTTTGCAATCTCAACAGCTTCTTCAACTTGCTTGTGTTCTGCATGGGTTGATATCCTCTTAGAAGCCCTGAAAATCTTTTCAATCAGCTTTAAATCAGTAATCAGCAAATCGCCTGTTGTGCTGTTCATGTAAATCTTGGTAGAGGCAATCCCTTCCATATTCCTGATATCTGCAGTGTTGTCTGCTGCAGAAGAGCCAAAATGAAACCCATAATTAACAACAGAATATTTCTTGGCAAACTTTCTTTTTTTCTCTTCCAAATCCTTTAAAGTAAAGACAGCAGGCACATTTGGCATGTCAAGAACAGTTGTAACACCTCCTTTTGCAGCAGCATAACTTCCTGTTTTCCAGTCTTCTTTGTGGTCAGAACCAGGCCCGCGGAAATGCACATGCGAGTCAATCACGCCAGGAATAACAAAATTCTCTTTTACATTAACAACAGTATCAGCAGCAATATCAAGCCTGCCAATCCTCTTAATTATACCTTTCTTGATATAAATATCCCTTATAACAGGCAGCCCGTGTGAAAGCAGTTTGCAGTTCTTCAGCAGCAGACTCATAATTTCACCTTTTTTCCAGATGCATCCCTTTTATATGATGCAAATTCAGTTATTTGTTTGACCTGTTTTTTTGTAAACACAGGCCCGTCCTTGCACACGCACCAGCCAGTTGGGTCAACAGCACATTGCCCGCATATCCCAAACCCGCATTTCATATATCTTTCCAAGCTGACTTCACAAGGAACATAATGTTCATCACAAAGCTGGATAACAAACTTCATCATTATCTCTGGCCCGCATGTATAAACCTTGTCAACATTGCCTTCATCTAATAATTTCTTTAAGACATCTGTTGTAAATCCCTTAACCCCAAAACTGCCGTCATCTGTGCATACATGCGTTGTTATGCCTGCCCTTTTCATACGTTCAAGATAAGGCAGCAATTCTTTTGTTCTTGCGCCAACTATAAAATCAACATGAATATTTCTCTTTGCAGCTTCATCAGCCAGAAATGCCAAAGGAGCAGCGCCATATCCGCCTGCAACCAAAACAATATGTCTTCCTTCAATCTTAAAGCCGTTTCCATAAGGCCCTCTTATCCCGATATAATCACCGACCTTTAACTTGTGCATCTTCTTTGTAAAAGAACCAACAGCAGAAACAGTTATTGCAAATTTATTCCTGTTCTGAAATGCAACTCCAAAGGGCTTTTCATCAACTCTTGGAATCCACGCAATAATAAACTGCCCTGGTCTGGCTTTTAAATCATGATTAAATACAAAGCTTTTCAAGTCCTTTGCCTCATCAACAATCTTCTTAATCCTCAGCATCTGCGGCTGTTCAATGAGCAATTCCGATCATCTCCTTTATCTTGTTATAGCCATGACGCCTCATGAATTCAGCAATCTCATCGCAAACCTTCTTGAAAATATCAACACCGCGATAATAAACCCCAGAGCCAATGCCAACAGCAGTAGCGCCTGCCATAAACATCTCAACTGCATCCCTTCCAGTTGTAACACCGCCGGTTCCGATAATCGGAATCTTTACAGCAGAATAAATATCATAAACAGCTTTTACAGCAATCGGCTTTATAGCTGGCCCAGACATCCCGCCTGCTTTATTTGCCAGCAACGGCTTTCCTGCCTCAATATTAATAATCATTCCCGGCCCAACTGTATTGACAGCAGTTATGCCGTTAGCTCCTGCCTTTTCAACTGATTTTGCAATACTTGCAATATCAGGGACATTTGGGGAAAGCTTGACAAAAACAGGAATCTTGGTGTTTTTCTTGACAGCGCGCGTAACAGCAGCAGCCATCCTGACATCTGCTGCAAACGGTTTGCCGAACTCTGCCTCAACATTAGGGCAGCTTATGTTAACCTCAATCAAATCCGGCTTTGCCTCAGAAATCTTTTTAGCACAGATTCCAAAATCCTTTGTCTTTGAAGCAAATATGCTTGCAATCAAAGGTGCATTAGAATTCTGCTTATAAAACCTTAATTCATCAATAATCTTATCAACACCAGGATTTGACAAGCCAACTGCATTCATTACACCAGCCTCATATGTTAATAAAATTGGGCATGGATGTCCTTTTCTCTCCTCAATACTGACAGACTTGGAAGTAACAGCGCCAGCGCCTTTCCTGGCAACCTTTGCAAGAGACGCCCCAGAAACTCCCAAGATGCCAGAAGCTAGAACAGTAGGATTTCTCAGCCTAACACCGCATAATTTAGTTTCTAACATTTACCCCCTCAATTAAAGAAAAATTGCTTATTTTTATATTTTTTCAATTAATTTAGATATGCTTCACCGCTGTTCATGTCAACAATCAGCGGCTCCATAAGAGCCCTGTTATTATCAGCTATTGTTTCAACTAATTCACCAATATCCAAACCATCAACATCATTTAAATGATATGTGCCATTATCGCTATCATGTTCTAAAATCCTTTTTTCATATGAACCTTGTGTTAGGGTATAAAATACAGCAGCACACAACCAATGAGCAATTTGGGGATTTATGTTTTTTCCATACTTGCGCTCAAAGGACCTTTTAAGTGCCGCTAAAGGTTCTTTATGGACGCCCTTGTTCCTTTTCATCAGATAGATTATCTTCTTAATCTCAAATTCAACAATCTCTTCAGCAGTAATAGCTTTTTTCATATTATCTCAACATCTTCCTTGTCAAAGGTTCTTTCGCAGTAATGGCACCTGAGCCTCAAGACATCATTGTCCCTTATTGGATAAAAAATGGTCTTCATGTCTTCATGGCGCGTAATGCAGTTTGGGTTTGCGCATTTTACTATGCCCTTGAGAATAGAAGGAAGCTCAACCTTGTGTTTCTTAACGAGCGTTTCTTTTTCAATCCAGTTAATAGTTGCTGTTGGCGCAATGATAGAAATCTTGTTAAGCTCATCATCTGTTAGCTGCTTGTTCTCAATCTTGATAACATCCTTGTTGCCCATCTTGCCGCTTGAAAAGTTTGTTCCAATACTTACAATGCTGTCATGGTCCTTGTCAACTCCAAGCACCCTGATGACTTTCAAGGCCTGGAATCTGGGAATATGGTCTATTACAATCCCATTCACAATCTTGTAAAGCTTGTAAGGCCTGTCTTCTGCCATCATAACCTCCCTAATACCAGGCAAAGCAGCGCCTGTCTTACAGGAATGCCGTTTGCTGCCTGTTCAAAATAAACAGCATGCCTTGTTTCATCAACATCTGTTGAAATCTCATCCACGCGCGGCAGAGGATGCATTACTTTCATGTTTTCTTTTGCATGCTTAAGCATATTTGATTTCAAGATATATATCCCGCTTACTTTTTCATATTCTGCCTCATCAGGAAATCTCTCTTTCTGGATTCTTGTCATGTAAAGGATATCAGCCAAAGGAATAACCTCTTCAAGATTATAATGCTCTGAAAACACTATGCCCCGTTTTGTCAGCTCTTTTTGGATGTAATTGGGCATCTTCAAGCTTTTTGGAGCAACAAAATAAAGCCTGCACCCGTAATGAGACAAGGCAACTGCAAGCGAATGCACTGTCCTGCCGTACTTCAAGTCACCGCACATTGCAACCTTTAACCCTTCAATCCTGCCTTGCGTCTTTTTGATAGTATACAGGTCAAGCAGGGTCTGTGTTGGATGCTGGTTAGCGCCGTCTCCGCCGTTTATAACAGGGATAGAAGCTGCCTCTGCAGCCCGTCTTGCTGCGCCTTCAACCCTGTGCCTCATGACAATGACATCTGTATAAGTGTTATACATCTTGGCAGTGTCCCAGACAGTCTCTCCTTTTTTGATAGAAGTTGATTTGTCGCTGTCAAAGCCGATTATAGTTCCTCCTAATCGCGTCATGGCGCTGTTAAAGGAATCCTTTGTCCGTGTGCTTGGCTCAAAAAACAAAGAAGCCATTATCTTTCCTTTCAGAAGCGTTGATTTAGAGCCATCATCCAGTTTTTCTATAAACTCTGCTTTGTCAAGAATAAAGTCTATCTCCTGCCTAGAAAGATCATTTATGGATATAACATCCTTTCCTTTAAAATCAAGTCCCCCGATTTCCCTCATATCAAAAAAATAAGAAAGACCTTTTCTTTTTTAAAGTTTTATATGGTGCAGTATCACTTAAACTCTTCTTCAACTGCAGAAAAATACTCGCGAACCCTGTCAATAACAGAAGGAAGTATCAGTTTTTCAATCTTCTCTGCCATGATATCATTTAATGAAAGATTTTCCATTATCCTGTAAGAATTTGCAACCTTTTCAACAATCAGCAAATCACGCAGGCGCTTCAGCTGCCTTCTTATATTAGAGGAAGCAACCCCGAGCAGGGCAAGGTTTTGTTCTTTTCTTGAATTAATGACCATGTCGCGCACTTCTTCTGAATTAAGCTCTTTTTTCTCTTTCAAAAGAATATGAAGGACATCAATAATAACATCCCTTGAATCGCCTGGCTGCAGTAAACCAACACTTAAACAGAATTTTCTTATCAGCTCCCTACCTTTTAGGTTTGGCTTCTCATATCTTCTTAAGGTAATCTCATTCAAAGGAATATCTCTTGAAACCTTTTGCATAAATATTGTAAGAAATAACTAATATAAAAGAGTTTTGATTAAAAAACTTGATTAAGTTTTTTTTCTTACAACTGTATCCATGTGTCTGGCCTGCCTGTCAAAATAAAGCATGCCGTGCATCTTGCCTGGAAGGATTCTTCTTCTTGTTTCAAATGCAGCAAGGATTTTATCGCAGAGCTCTCTTCCTAATATTGAATTTAATTCTTCTATGCCGCAGTCATCAATAAAATTATCACGCCTGCCGCATCTAAAGATTACGCGGCTCCTGTCATCCTGCCTGCGTTTTGAAAACCTTGCAGACACATAAACATCCTTTTGCACGTATAATGGATGGTCCATGCACACAGCCATTACAGCGCCCTTGTCAGAAGATTCCAGCATATACCTGAGCCTTGCAGAAAGGGATGAATCATGATAATGAAGATGTCTTAGTTGTGAATATGTGCGGAAACAAACCTCTTTTTCTCCTGATAAAATCTTTCTTACATCTCTTGGCTGTATAAAAAGATAGCCTGCAGAACCGCCAGCACTGTCAACAATATACGTTTCATTCTTGATATCAACAAAAACAGAACAATGATAAGGCAGGGTTGTGATATAATCCTTGTCTTTTACACGCCTTGGCAGTTTCTCGCCTTCTTTAAATGCAGTTGCAAACCTTAAATCACAATTAAAATCAAGGCGCCTAAGAATAGCCAGCAAGGCAAGGTTTTTTTCAAAGCAAATGCCCCCGTCTCCTCTTAACACAGATTCAAGGGTCTCAGTCCCATTTTTAATAGAAACATCAGCTTTGCTCTGGAACCGGCTGTAACTCTCCCATGGAGCATTCCATAGGGCATACCCGATTGCCCTGACAAATCCCCTGTTGTCCAGGGTCATAACGTGTTTATCTTCCTCTATGATTTTTGCTATAAATCTGTCAATAGCATCTTTCATTTTAAATAGAATTATAAGAGCTCTTTTTTATATTTTATCAAAACAGACAATAAATTCTTTTTTCTTTGCCTTTTCTTTTGAGCAGAACTCATGTTTCTTGGCTGGCTTTACAGCAGCTATCTTCAGCTTGTCAGCGCCAACTTTCTCTTTTATCTGCTCTGTCCACGGCTCAAGCATCTTGTCCAAATCTTCATCAACCTGGATGTGCAGAATAATCCTCTCTGTCTTGTCTAATCCTGCTTTTTTCCTTGCTGCCTGCACGCGCCTCATAATCTCGCGTGCATAACCCTCTGCAAGCAGCTCGTCTGTCTCAGAAGTATTTAAGTAAACAACACCCCCGCGGAACTCTGCCTCAACCCACGGCTTTGGAACCTTTCTTTCAATAATCAAATGCCCCCTATTGATAGAAACCTTTTCACCGTTCACCTTGAATTCATATCTTCCTTTTCTTTCAATGTGCGCCATGACAGTTTCATGAGAGGTGGTCCCAAGATGTGCAATAATCTTTGCGCTTGTTTTTGAATCAAACTCGCCTTTTAATTTGTTATAATCCGGCTTTACCTTTTCCTTGACATCATCAAACTCTTTCTGGATTTTAATCTCTTTAACATTTGCCTGTGATGCAACTATCCCTTTTAAATCATCAACTGCCTTTGCAATATCATTGTCTTTTGTTGCAACTATCATCTCCTTGATAGGCCACCTCAGGCCCCTGCTTATTTTCTCGCGGCAATAAAGGACTGCCTGTATTACCCCGCTTATTATCTCCATCTTTTTCTCAAGTTTTACATCAACCTTATCCAAATCAGCTTTTGGCCATTCATAAAAACTGATGCTGTCTTCTTTCAAGCCGAAATTCTCCTTCAAGTTAAGATAAATCCTTTCGCAGATAAACGGCGCAATCGGGGTGAATAATTTCAAGGCATCCATCAAAACAGTGTAAATGCAGTAAAGCACAGCGTGCTTTTCAAGCTCTGTGCCAAATGCAATCTTATCGCGAACCATCTTGATGTAGGTCCTGCTTAATTCCAGGAATAATTCTTCAACAGCCCATGAAACCTCATTTAACCTGTATTCATCAAACATCCTGGTTACCTTTTC
>Ga0209427_10008264_pt1 | contig 11724 bp, 9 predicted proteins | sample DeeMarSWOR136_30_FD_187465 | JGI IMG/M metagenome (GOLD analysis project Ga0209427, IMG submission 187465) | Marine sediment microbial communities from White Oak River estuary, North Carolina - WOR-1-36_30 (SPAdes) (version 2) | ecosystem: Environmental > Aquatic > Marine > Intertidal zone >... | reverse complement strand
ATTTTTCATCCTCCCGCAAAAGGATACATCTTCCCATGCTACAATATTACTTTTTGTGAAAGTGGTAAGCCTATTTCGCATAAAAGTCAATATGCCGAAATATATTCGTAATAGTTTAACTGTCATTATTTGCTTTTAGTACTTTGTCAAAATATTGAATGACCGATTAGAATTCGGGTAGTTACTGAGTGGTGCCTTTATTTGAGAGAGCCTACAGAAAGAAGGTATTATGTAGACGAGGGAGTTAGTATGGCTATGGAAAGGATTAGATTGTTTTTTGAACCTGAGAGCGTGGCTTTGATTGGCGCAACCGACAGGAGGGGTGTGGTAGGCAGGATAGTATTGGATAATCTATTGCTGGCCAAAGATAGACGAAAAATATATCCAGTAAATCCTAATCGAGAAAAGATATTCGATTTAAAATGCTATCCTAATCTAAGCTCTCTGCCAGAAACCGTTGACCTGGCTATAGTTGCCACGGCGGCCAAAAGGGTTCCTGATATTGTAGAAGAAATCGGTAAGGCTGGAACTAAGGCCGCCATCATCATTTCCGCGGGTTTTAAGGAGGCAGGAGATGAGGGGAAAGCGCGTGAAAGCAGGCTCGCTGGGATTGCCAGCGAGTATGGTATCAGGATAATCGGGCCCAATTGTCTGGGTGTCATTAAACCCAGTACCAATTTAAATGCAACCTTCGCCACCAAGATGTCCAAACCGGGACGCATTGCCTTCTTGTCTCAGAGTGGTGCTTTGGGCTCAGCAGTACTCGATTGGGCGGTCAATCGGGATATAGGTTTTAGTGCTTTTGTTTCCCTGGGTTCCATGCTCGATGTGGAATTTGGCGACCTGATCGACTATTTTGGTGAAGACCCTGAGACTAAGAGTATCATTATTTACCTGGAGTCTTTGGGCAACTCTTTAGCAAATACCAGAAAATTTATGAGCGCAGCGAGAGGTTTTGCCAGAACCAAACCGATAATCGTCATAAAACCCGGCAAATTTCAAGAGAGCATCAAGGCAGCCAGGTCCCATACCGGAGCTATGGTAGGAGAGGATTTATATTACCAGGCTGTATTTGATAGAGCTGGTGTGGTGAGGGTGGAAGAAATTGAAGACCTCTTTAATTGTGCCTCCATATTGAATACTTCTCAGCTACCTAAAGAACGGAATTTAGCCATAATAACTAATGCCGGCGGGCCGGCGGTACTGGCTACTGATGCCCTTATCAGCCAGGGAGGCAAGCTGGCGCAACTCAGCGAAGAGACCATAGCCACTTTAAATAAATTCTTACCTCCATACTGGAGCAAATCTAACCCTCTTGATGTCCTCGGAGATGCTGGCCCTGAAAGGTATGTGAAAACCATTGAGACTGCCCTTAAAGATCCCGGAGTCGATGGCGCCGTAATCATATATACTCCTCAGGGTGCAGCAAGTTCCGTTGATATCGCCAGAGCGGTCACTAAATATGTCAAGAAAGCTAAAAAACCGGTCCTGACTTCGATGATGGGCAGCGGAGAAGTGGCTAAAGCAAGGCAATTATTCTACGAGAATAATATCCCAACCTATGAGTTTCCGGAAGAGGCAATCAAAACTTATCTATATATGTATCAATATGCTCGTACTCTGCAGGAGCTCTACGAAACCCCGGAAGATTTGCCACTGGACGCGGGCACCCCCAAGAACTATCTTAAGATACTCACCCGCAATCGATTAAGGGAGGGTAAAACGCTTCTGAGTGAAGAGGATTCGAAGAAACTATTAACGACCTACGGAATCGCAGCAACGACACCATATTTAGCAACGAATCCTGAAGAAGCCGTTTCAGCAGCGTCGGGTATCGGATATCCGGTAGTGATGAAAATATCTTCTCCTGATATATCACATAAATCAGATGTCGGGGGGGTGAACCTAAATATCGGCTCGGCTGATGAACTGAAAAAGGCATTCAGTGAAATGATGGAAAAAGTCAAGAAGAAACAGCCCGATGCCAAAATCGAAGGGGTGACCATTCAGAAAATGGTCGCCAGTTACGATTCCGAACTTATTGTTGGCAGCAAGAAAGACCCGGTTCTGGGTCCGGTGATACTTTTTGGCTCTGGCGGGACAGAGGCGGAGTTTTTCAAAGATGTGGCAGTGGGTTTACCGCCGCTTAATCAGATATTAGCTCGAAGAGTGCTGGAACAAACCAAGGCTTATAAATTGCTATCGCAGGGGTTCAGAAATAAACCGCCGGTCAACTTACGCTTATTGGATGAAACACTCGTCAGAGTGTCTAACTTAATCGTTGATTTCCCGGAGATAAAAGAGTTGGATATTAATCCATTAGTTATCAGCGGTGATACCGCTATTGCTCTGGATGCAAGGATAATTCTTGATGAAGAAGTAGCCGCGAAAAAAGTAGAAGAACATGCTCATTTGATCATATCACCCTACCCAACGAAGTATCTTCAGCCCTGGAGATGTAGAGATGGCAGACCAGTGATACTACGACCCATCCGGCCCGAAGATGAGGCGCTGGAAAGAGAACTAATTGCCGGCCTATCCTCAGAATCATCCAGGTTCAGATTTTTCTATATAATTAAAGAAATCACTCACGAAATGCTGAGCCGATTTTGCAACATTGACTATGACCGTGAGATGGCGATTATCGCTGAATACACCTCAGATGGTAAAAAGAGGAATGTTGGCGTTGGTCGGCTAATCATTGAGGCGGGCCGGGAAACGGGGGAATTTGCCATTGTTGTTGCGGATGACTTTCAGGGAAGCGGGCTGGGTTTGAAACTCCTCGATAATATGATAGGCGTTGCTCAGGATAAGGGGCTGAACAGTATCTACGGAATCGTGCTGAATGATAACTGGAAAATGATTGGGCTGGCGAAAAACCTCGGTTTTACTGTCAAGAAACTTTCCAACGAGGAAAGCAGAGTAACCCTGGAACTCTGAGCTTTTTTCTGAGTTCAGTCTGTATTCTTAGATGACTTTTTCGCGTTCTCTACCAATAAGGCAATGAAATTGTGGCCATCGGCAGCTTTGGTTAACTTTACACGAATACCTCCCTTCTATTGGCAGACATCTTTTTATGCAATATCTGGGCTTAATTCTTCGTGGCTGACTATCGGCAACAGCCTGTGAGCCAGCCAGATAACGAGCAAAGCGTCAGCAACGAGTCCTACCGATATGGCAAACTCCATCCAATGAGGGAAGTAAATCGTGCCCGGCCGCATTTCCAATGCCAGCATGCTCACATTGAAGCGGTTAAGCACCAGACCGATGATAACCAGCACTGAACTCCAGAACACAGCGCTACGGTTCTGTCTCACGCCGGGCATGGAGAAGAGGATGATTGGTATGATGACCCCAACAATAATCTCCCCCCACCACAGCAAGTTCTGCGGGTATGCCAGAAAGATTAGCCCTATTTCTCCAACTGCCATCAAGTCTATCACTTTCAGTAGCAGGTAGAGACCTAGGATGTAGGGAATTGCCCTGGCCAACCCGCTGAGCACATCCAGGTCTAACTTGTGGCCAAAGGCTCTGGTGCTGAGAGTCGACTCGAAGATGACCATTGCCGGGCCTACGGCTACAGCCGAGGCGAGGAAGAGTATTGGCAATATTGGTGTGTACCACAAGGCGTGCAGCGTTTCCGGCATCATCAATAACATAGACCCCAGCGAAGACTGGTGTAATGTAGAGAGGACAACGCCGGCGATTACCAGGGGAATTTGTATCGCCCGGATGACGCGCCAGGGGACATGCCAGTTGATACGCCTTAAGACTGGGAGATTGCTCTTGCTCAGGCCTTCAAAGACCGCCGGGCTGAACTCTAGAGCCAGCACCGCAGTATATGTCATCACACATACCGCCACTTCGAACAGTGGGGAGTGGATATTCCAGTAGATGATGGCGTGCCAGATATACCAGGGCTGTCCCAGGTCTACCAGCAGGGCGAGAATCACCAGTGTGTAGCCCAGAAAGGCAGTCAGCACCGCTGGCCTCACCACAGGGTGGTATTTTTTCAGATTAAAGATATAGACGGCACCCGCCAGAGTGAACCCGCCAGCCGCCAGAGCAACACCGCAGTACAGGTCGAAGCTAATCCACAGGCCCCAGGCACGACCGTCGCTCAGGTTGCTTATTGCCCCCAGGCCATTGAGATAACGGATAATCATTACTGCCAGACCAGCAATAACCAGGACGCTCAGGATAGCGGTGCCGACCGGTAGGGAACGCTTTTTCGGCATCATTTGCTCACCTCTTCCTTTTCATTGACTTTTTCACAGCCCATGCGGTCACGTCTTTTAACGAGCCAGTAGACACCAGACATAGCTGCGGCTACTCCCAGGAGCACCGGAGGAACAGCGCCCATGGCACGTTCCACATTGACTGTCACCGGCTCAGAACTGAGGTTCGGTAACCCCAGTTTCTCAAAGGGCACAGGGGAGAGGTATAGACATGATGTACCGCCTGCCTCATTCTCTCCATAGATATGATTTATATATTTGCCTGGTGAAGCTGTGATGCGCTCCCTGGCCTCGATGAGGAGTTCCTCCCTCTCGCCGAACTTGAGGGCACCGGTAGGACACGTCGTGACGCAAGCTGGCTCCAGGCCTCCACCTTGACGGTCCGCGCAAAAGGTACACTTGCGAATCCAGGGCAATGGCTTATCCCACTCGAAGCTTGGTATGCCGAATGGACAGGCTACCATGCAATAGCGGCAGCCAAAGCATTTGTTGTCGTCATAGGTCACCGGTCCATTCGGTGTCTTCTGTAAAGCACCTACCGGGCAGGCTGCCACGCAGGCCGGATGCTCGCAGTGCATGCACTGGAGCTTGGTAAAGACAAATCGGAGCTTGCCGTTGCCATCGTCTACTTCATTGAAACGTATCTTGGTAAAGGTGTAAGCAGACAATTTCGGTGGGTTTTCATAGGTTCCCCCATTGGTGGTCATCTCTGCGGGCAGATCGTTCCACTGCTTGCAGGCTATTTGACAGGCTCGGCATCCTATGCATTTGGTAGCGTCGTACAGTACTGCTTTGCTCATTTTGCACTCCTTACATTGCACAGGAAGGTTTTGTATTCGGGGATGGTTGTATTGGCATCGCCAACATGGGGCGTAAGGATGTTACCGCTATCACCTCTAGTCATGCCGCTGTATCCCCAGTGGTTTAGGATACCAATATGGTGAATGGTCTTTCCTCCCACTTTCATCGGTTGGAACCGCTGGGTGACCACGGCTACTGCTTTAATCTCTCCACGCGCGTTGCTTACGATAACGCTATCGCCACTTTTGATGCCCTTTTCATCAGCTAGTTCCTCGTCCATTTCTACGTACATCTCCGGCATGAGCTCCACCAGCCAGGGGAGGCTTCTGGTCATGATACCGGTCTGCCAGTGCTCAGTGCAGCGGTAGGTGGTGCCTACATGAGGGAACTGGTCAGATGTGCCGCGTTCATTTCTATATTTTCCGATAAAAGCACAGGGGTCATTCCGTGTGCCTGACATCAGGTTTTTATCTAACGGGCTCTCCCAGGGCTCATAAACCTCAGGTAAAGGTCCATCGACACGTTCATAGCCCCACAGACGTGCTACACCTTCCGGCTTCATGATGAAGGGCAGGTATTTTTCACTATCTTTGGCTTGATTTATTGGCGGCCAGCCGCCATCGGGAACGTCACCCTGCCATTTTGCCGCAGTGTTGTAGTTAAGGATGACCGGGTGCTCCTTATCCCAGGGCACTCCATCCAGGTCAACCGATGCCCGATTGTAGATAATGCGTCGGTTCAGGGGCCAGCACCAGGCCCAGTCGGAGTACAGACCGATTCGATTGGGGTGTGAATCTACGTTGTTTCGCTTCTTGGCTTTATTGCCGTCGGCCTCGGTGTACATGTTACAGTAGAGCCAGTTTCCAGAACTGGTGGTGCCATCATCATTGAGTTTGGCAAAGCTTTCCGCCAGTTCGCCGGTGGTCAGGTCGTAGCCATTAATCTCTCTGGCGACGGCATCGGCGGTGATATGCACGCCGTAATTCCAATCAAGGCTGGTGATAGCCTCTGCCTGAGGCGCCGAGCTGTCTGCCTGATAAAGTTCCTTCAGCTTGAGCATAATTAGGTTCATGATTTCCAGGTCAGGCATACCTTCTCCCGGGGGCTCTACTGCTTTGTATCGCCACTGTGCCCACCGGCCACTATTGCTGATGCTTCCTTCCTTCTCATAGGAACAGGCTGCCGGAAGGACGAATACCTCGGTGTTAATTTCAGGTGGATTGACGCCGGGCCTCTTCCAGAATTCCGAGGTTTCGTTCATCCAGATGTCGGTTACGACAAGCCAGTCCAGATTTCCCAATGCCTCGCGTTCGCCATTGGAATTAGGGCCACCAGCCGCCGGGTTTTGCCCCCAAACCCAGAGCCCCTTGATTTTGCCCTGGCCCATTGCCTCGAACATTCCGATGTGAGTATAGTTTACGCCGGGGTCACACTTGGGCAGATAATTGAAGCAGAAGTCATTATCCCTGGTGGCAGCACCGCCATACCATGCCTTAAGCAGGCTCACCGTGTATTTTTTGTAATTGCTCCACCAGTTAGCGCTTTTATCTCCGGTCAAGCCCTTAGGCGTGATGGTCGAAGGGCAGACTCGCTTGAGATACGTTTCAAGGTCAGCGTCAGCTTCCTGGGGCACGGCCAGATAGCCGGGCAGGATATGGCTCAGCAGGCACATGTCAGTGGATCCTTGGACGTTCGACGTGCCTCGCAGTGCGTTTATGCCGCCGCCGGCAACTCCCATGTTGCCCAGCAGGAGTTGGAGTATGGCGTAAGCCCTGACATTCTGGGTGCCATAGGTGTGCTGTGTAGTTCCCATGGCATACATAATGGTTCCGGCCTTACCTTTCTGCCCCGTGGCGCAGAAAGTGCGGCAAACATCCAGGTATACGTCCTTCGGCGTACCGGTGATATTACAGACTGTATCCAGATCATAGCGGGAGTAGTGCTTTTTGAGCAGCTGGAACGCGCAATTGGGGTCTGTTAAAGAGGGGTCTGTAGCTGGGGTTTCGGTATCAGCATATTTCCACGTCTCTTTAGCCGTTGCGGTGTACTTACCGTCACTCACTTCACCGAATAATCCGTCTTTAAAAGTAAATCCACGGTTAACCACAAAAGCGGCGTTCGTGTACTGCTTGATGTATTCCATATTATAATTTTCGGGATTTTGCTCCATGTCGTTGAGTATGTAGTTTATCATTCCACCGATAAAGGCTATGTCTGTCCCTGACCTTAGCGGCGCATATATATCAGCCTTGGAGGAAGTGCGGGTAAAGCGCGGGTCAACATGGATAAGCCTGGCTCCTCTCTCCATAGCCCTGGTGACCCATTTGAAAGATATGGGGTGATTTTCCGCGGCGTTGGAGCCAATAATCATGATGCAGTCGGCGTTTCTGATGTCAATCCAGTGGTTGGTCATAGCGCCCCTGCCAAAACTTTCCGCCAGACCGGCGACAGTGGCGGAGTGTCATATACGGGCACAGTGCTCTAAATACACCACACCGAGAGCTCGGTTCATCTTGGACAGCAGATAGCACTCTTCATTATCCAGCTCGCCACCACCGAGGCTGGCGATAGCATCAGTCCGGCTGGCTCTACCAGTCCAGTATTTGTCACGGGTGGCTTTAACTCTTTTAGCGATTGCCTCTATCATCCAGTCCCATGGTTTCTCTTCCCAGTCGGTTGCGTTGGGAGCCCGATACAGGGGCTTGTTAAGCCGGTATGGGTTGGGCTGGCCATTTACCATGTGTATTTGAGACATAGCCAGTCCCTTGCTGCACAACGCACCCTCGTTGATGGGATGGTCAGGGTCTCCCTCTATTTTGATGTTTCCATCCTCGTAGGCAGCTACGATGGCTCCGCAGCCAACAGCGCAGTAACAGCAGATGGTGATTGTCTCCTTGACCTTCTTCTTTAGCGGAAACTCTCTGGGGGCAGCCATTACGGTTCCGTCAGGGAAGAAACCGAAGGCTACGGTGGCACCGAGACCTGTTGCCGATAGCTTCAGGAAATCTCTACGGTTTAGTTCCACAAAGTGTCTCCTCCTTTTCACCTGTATTTTTCATATAAAAAGAGGGGGCAGTTAAGAGATTTTACTCTCTAATGTGAACCCCCTCTTCTTTTATCGGTTGACATGTTCTCATTTGCTCACAGCAATATGCTATTTAGCTTCTGGTACCGCTTCCGTTCTTTTCTCACGAGCAACTCGCCTTGCTCGAGCTTCCTTGGCGGAGGCATAGATACCACCGATGTTCAGGAACCAGACGAAAGCAACCGGGAGAAGGATGACGGGGATAGCAATCACCAGCGCTACAATGATTTCCCATTCCATCTCATTAATCCTCCTTTCTTGTTTCCATTAGTAGCTTACTGGTTCATTGCATGAGCTTACATCCGCTGTAATACTTATTTACATCGCCTTAAATACCTAAATTGCACGTTTTGCCTCGGTCGTTTTATGCGTATTGAGAATCAGCTTGGGTCGGGTAGGTATGCTTATGTATACAACGCATTGTAACGGTTGGAATTATTGGCGAAGCTTGGGGGAGGGGAGTAATTAAACCCGTGTCCGTGCATAGTGCGATTACGACAGCTGAAAGATAATAAGTGTTTTGGAGGAGGTAAAGGCGAGGACTTTCATAATAAACCGGTTCGGGTGGGCGGAATGCAGTTGGGAAGTTTGGATGGATATAAAGCATCTATCCCATAAGGTGTCACACAATAAGCGCGATTAAGATTGGGAAAAGTTCCGGCAGGCCAATTCTTAGATATGGATTAGACCTTGCCTTATACCCACAACCACAGCTTCAGTACGAGCATTGGCATTCAATTTGCGCATAATTGAGGCAACGTGATTTTTGATGGTCTGTGTGCTGTTATCTAACTTATCAGCAACTTGCTTGTTGGAATATCCCTGAGAGATATATGTCAGAACTTCCTTCTCTTTAGAAGTTAGCGGTGACATAAAGCCTTCCGCTGCACCTCCCCAAGAGGGTTCTTGAAATTGACGTAACACTTGTTCCGCTAATGTTGGTTTGGTAGTAAGGCTTTCATTTATGGGGTATTCACCATGGGCTACACGCCTAATCGTATATACCAGCTCGTCAGCGGTGGCTTCTTTGCTCAAATAAGCACTGGCCTGGGCTTTGATTGCCTGAAAGGGTTGAGTATCATCTAGACTTGAAGTCATCACAATCACGCCAATGTTAGGCAAGCGCAGTTTTAAATTGTGAGCTAACTGCAAGCCAATGCCGGAAGTAGTGTCAATATCTACAAGTACTACATCTGGTGGCATAATATCGATAGCTGAAAGCATCAGGGCATTAACGCTAGTAGTACCTGAGATTTCAATATCTGCTATACCAGAGAGCGAACGCTCTATCCCTTGTCGGAACAGGACCTGCTCACTAACTATAAGAACTCGTATCTTGTTTACTTTCATTAGCGGCTCAAGTTCTGGATATGCCTCGCGTACAGGAACAATGCTATAAGAGCAATGATTAATGTACAGCCAACTATAATACCAACCAAGGACGACATCACAGATTCCTATCTTGATTATTATTTATATTGGAGTAAGCCACTTAATCTCAATATATAGGACTAAGGTACGGAGAACAATAGTACTTTTTGCCCTTTCTGCATAGTACTTTTGTAATAGTACCGTTCAAAAGAGACCTTTGATGTGCGGGACGTGGTTAGGGAATCAGAGACGGAATATAAAGGAATCTCCCCCCAAAGGTGTCACATATGATGATTGCGATTCAGAGAGGGCAAGAGGTCAGGTTGGGCTAGGGGAGGCTAGTTTTTAGGCGATAGGGATTAAACCCTGCTTTATGCCTAAAACTACTGCTTCGGTGCGAGCATTCGCATTCAATTTACGCAATATGGAAGTAACATGATTTTTTATAGTCTGCTCGCTGATGCCAAGTATAAGTGCAATCTGCTTGTTAAGATAACCATGCCCCATGTTCTTCAGGATTTCTATCTCTCTCGCGGTAAGTGGCGAAATAATATCTTCGGTTTCACTCTGCGAGGAGAGTTCTTGAAACTGCTGTAGTACCTGGTCAGCTACATTTGGGTGGGTGACAAGGCATTCATTTATGATGTGCTCACCGCTAGCTATCCGTCTAATCGAATCGGCTAGATTGGCAGCGGTAGTTTCCTTGTTGAGGTATCCTGCGGCTTGGGCTTTAAGTGCTTGAAAAAGTTGAGCGTCGTTGGGGTTGGAGGTAAGCATAACTACGCCGATGCTGGGCAATCTTTGTTTCATCCGGCGAGCTAATGTCAGGCCGCTGTCAGAGGGCCCATCAATATCTACGACAACTACGTCCGGGGGTGACTCGTCGAGGGCAACTGCAATCCCATTATTGAAATCAGCGACGCTGGAGATTTTCATATCTCTCATGGAGGAGAGTGCCAGTTCTACTCCTTGGCGGAATAGGATCTGCTGGCTAACTATTAAAACACTTATTTTACCCGTTTTCATAGTTTAATGTAGACGCCCCATCTAATCTAGTCTTGGTTAAATAGGATTTTCATAATTTATAGTACAGACAACCTGACTGGTTTTAAATCACCTAAAAGTCCTGTTCGTCAATGGTACATTAGTAAGGTGGTGGATAATTTGACCATTTGAGTTGCCAGGCAAGCTGATTATATTATTGGGTGAGATATCAATATCTGGAAAATCGAAATTGGTCGGAGACATTTATCACTGGGCGTGGGGTCGTTACAGCAGATTTACATAATCTTCATCACGTAAATATGATTCATTCAACCATTTTATGCTCTGTTGAAGATGATGTTACCTAATTGGTACAATGGCACAATGCTTGCTATTGAACAGGAAATATTAAATTTCATAAATAATACTTATCAGCTTATGGGATGGCCTGGTGTTGTTGTACTTATGGCTGCGGAGAGCGCCTGTATTCCGGTACCCAGTGAAATAATCATGCCTTTCGCCGGCTGGATGCTTATTAAAGAAAGAGCTTTAACTGTCACTTTTACCATAGCTGCTGGCGCTTACGGGGCTTTGGGAAACACCATTGGCTCGGCCATTGCTTATGGTGTAGGTATGTGGGGAGGTCGCCCGTTTCTGGAAAAGTATGGTAAGTATGTTCTAATATCCAGGCACGACCTTGAATTGGCTGACCGCTGGTTCATTAGAAGTGGCAGCTGGGCAATTTTTGCTTCACGTTTGTTGCCAGTGGTACGTACTTTCATCAGTTTGCCCGCCGGAATAGCCAGGATGCCTTTCATCAAGTTCCTGATTTACACGTTCGTTGGTTCTTTCATCTGGAGTTGGGGCCTAGCCTATGGGGGCTATCAGCTGGGTGAACATTGGGAGCAGCTTCGAGCTGTTATGCGTCCTTTCGACCCATTTATTATTGCCGTACTTGTTGGCTTGCTTGCTTTCTACATCTATAGACATATCAAACGCGCCAGGACGATATCTCAATAACAGCTCTTCTGCTTTTTGCTGAATTCCACGTCTTGCCCGTTTATTACGGCTGTATCTATTATCTTAACTAAACTGTCTATCACCGGGCCCGGGGTATACAGGAAGAAAGGTCATTAATAGAGTAGCAGGGCATAATATGATGATATTGGGCACTTTCGGAAATAGTTGTTATAATGACTACAATTTGATGGATTTCATTTCTTATGCTGGAATTAGAAAATTGAA
>Ga0209427_10008263_pt1 | contig 11725 bp, 9 predicted proteins | sample DeeMarSWOR136_30_FD_187465 | JGI IMG/M metagenome (GOLD analysis project Ga0209427, IMG submission 187465) | Marine sediment microbial communities from White Oak River estuary, North Carolina - WOR-1-36_30 (SPAdes) (version 2) | ecosystem: Environmental > Aquatic > Marine > Intertidal zone >... | reverse complement strand
TCGTCTCGGTGAAAAGCCCGGGGTGTTTTCCTATAAAATCTTTACCCTTTTTTGAACCGGCTTCGATAATGTATTGGTCCTTTACCTGCGAAACATTTAAATCAAAACCGCTTTGAGTATAGGGTTTGCCGCCTAAGACATTACAGAAACAACTATCGGCCGGCTGGGAGCAATCCGATGAGATTATGAACATTTTATCCCGTCGCGCCATATAAAACGAGTCTTCAAATTCCGCTTCTGCAAAAACCCTGTCCAGGATTTCAAGAGAACGCAAATCGCATTCTTTAAGACCGAAAACTGCAAACGGCTTTATATTTTCCGGCTCAAGAGGCTCCGGGTAAACTGCTGCAAGCTCTCGCAAGGGAAATAAAAACTCTTTTACAGGCATACAAGCACGGATGTTATTGAATTCAACCTGGACATTGGCAGAAGGGTCGTATCTATTATATACATAATGCTCTCCGGACTTCTTCGGAACATACAGGTCCATCTCTTCGGCAAGAGCATCCAGAAACGGTTTTAATTCACTTATAAGAACGGTCTGCATATTAATCACCAATTTTTACCTGTTAATTTATGCTGTTCTTATTAAACAACAGCATAATCGTATGGCTTAACACCTCAACTTGCCGGCATATAATACGGTAGGCGGGCCATGTCCATCGCAATATCAATGGTTATTACTTTGACTTTTTTTGGTACTACTAAATAACTCGGTGAAAAATTTAAAATACCTCTCACACCGGCTTTGACCAATAAATCCGCCGTCTCCTGAGCAGCTTTACGAGGTACTGCCATAACTGCAAGTTTTATTTTTCTTTTTTTTATATTCCCCAGTTTAGAGATGTTTTCAATTGTGACATCCTTTATTTTTCTGCCAATTTTTTTAGGATTAACATCGAAAGCCGCCGCTATATCCAGGCTATATATATTAAAACCCGGAAAAGCTAAAATTGCCATACCAAGATTGCCCACCCCAACCAAAGCTGCTTTCTGGCCGATATTCAGTTTGAGGATTCTTTTTATTTCCTTTATGAGTTTTCCAACGTTGTAGCCTACCCCCCGAGTTCCAAAATCTCCGAAGTACGAAAAATCCTTTCTTATTTGCCAGGGATAAACACCGACGTAATCTGCCAGATTATTACTTGATATGTTCTTCTGGCCCTGTTCAGAGGCAAGAATTAATCCACGTAAATATATTGGCAGCCGACGGATAGTCTCATCTGGTACTCTGCTGTATCTCATAATTTATACTACCTTATATTATGTACTTGTGTTCACATTCACAAAGTTTATTCGCTGCATTTTATGTCTATTCGTTCCATACGTCAATAAAATTAACCTTATTTTTTTGGTTAGGTTAAAAATATATATGTTTGATTTATTTGATAACAGGATTTTTGAACCGATAACGCAGATAATCATAAAAAAACAAATAAAAGAATTTTCTGTTTTCCGGAAAAAAACAATATAAAACAAGTCCTCTGGCAGGGAGATTTAATCGACGAATTCTCAATAATAAGATTTTTCCCGGATGTCTCAACTATATGATAAGGGGTGTTCGACTTGCATGTTTACATAAACATGGCCTGCCGATAAACATTTATCACATATGCTTATTTTAGCTGCATCCCTCACATGTCGCAATTTTCTTTTATCTTCAGGCGTTGTTTTTTTGGGAAAGATAAGCTGTTCGACTTGTTTAGTATTGTGATATAATAAAAACGTACGTAACAAATAAATCGCTACAGACTCCGAATTGATTAATATTGGATAGCAGATATGGCAATTACACTTACCAGGGAATATCGATTCTGGCGTTACCGGATTTTTGCGCTGACATGGCTGACCTACGGCGGTTTTTATTTATGCCGTAAGAATATTAGCATCGCCATGCCTTTACTGAATCAGGACCATGGATTTACGAAAGACAATTTCGCAATGGTTCTGTTCTTTTACAGCCTCTTTTACGCATTGGGCCAATTTTACAACGGTTTTCTATCAGACAAGTTCGGTCCTCGGCTGATTGTTGGTATAGGGCTGTTTCTGTCAATATTGGCAAATATACTTATGGGTTTTAGCGCGGCCCTGCTGGTATTTGGCTTTTGGTGGTGTATAAACGGAATCGGACAATCTACCGGTTGGTCCGGAACCGTCAAGAATATGGCTCCCTGGTTCCGGCGTAAAGAACGGGGAGTGGTTATGTCCTGGTGGGCTACATGTTATGTCATTGGCGCAATCGCGGCGATGAGCCTTGCAACATTTATCGTTACACACCCCCTGCTGCTGCGAGCAAACGACCTCAAAGACCCTTCTGGCTTGGCAATCCAATTGAGCGACGAGCAAAATTTACTCTCAAATCAACTTAGAGAGCAATTTTCTTCCGAAAGCCGCCAATTGCTCAGTGCTTATGACGGGACCGGCCCTGTTCCCGAAAAGCTTCTTCAGGCAATGGTATCAGAATTAAACGCGGCACTCCAGGGGCCATGGCTTTACGATAAAGAACGTTTTGCAGGCATTCAGCTTTCGGAGATAATCAGCAATAACATCGAAAATATGCTTGATAAAACCCCTGAGCAGCGCAAAAAAGAACTAAAAGGCAGGAATCTCATTTACTTCAATAGGGCCTTGTTGGAAGAGACATATCCACAGAAATTCAAGTTGAAATGGCGTCGCAGCTTCTGGATTCCGGCTGCCGTGCTAACGCTTATAGCATTGTGTTTTACCAGCTTCACACGCAATAATCCCGGCGATGCGGGCCTTCAGGAAATTGCCGAAGACGATACCGATGATAATGAATCAGCCGAAAATGCGAAAATTAATACAAAATTGTCATCGAAAGAAATTCTTTTTGCTGTTCTGAAAAATCCTATAGTATGGCTTATCAGCGTGATGTATTTCTTTACTAAGATGGGACGCTATGCTTTGCTTTTCTGGTTGCCATATTATATGATGGAGCATCTTGGCTACAGCCTTGCGGAAGCCGGTTATACTTCTATTCTTTATGAAGCAGCAGGCTTTGTCGGTATAATTGCCGCCGGCTACGTATCAGACAAACTATTTCAGGCTCGGCGCATGCCCGTGGGTGCACTGGGGATGTGGGGCTTGGCAATAGCCTGCCTTTTCCATCCCAAATTAGCCGCCTGGAGCCACCTTGGTAACGCAATCGGAATATCTATGATAGGATTCTTTACCTATGGCCCCGATGCCCTGATGTCGGGTGCCGCAGCCATTGATGCTTGTTCACCAAAAGCAGCCGGATTAGCCTCCGGTGTCATTAATGGTGTCGGCTCCCTCGGACAAATGGTTTCGGGCTTTGTAGTCGCTTATATAGCAGACAAACTCGGCTGGGACAGCCTGTTCTATTTCTTCGTTGCAATATCCCTTATCGCAGGCTGCCTGCTCGCGATAAAATGGAACTGGACTCCCAAAGCTCACAAACCTGTTTCTCAACAAAATACGGAATCTATTTAATGAAAACAAAAAAGCACAAAGACAAAATCCTCTTTACACCGGGGCCTTTGACAACCAGTCAGACCGTCAAACAGGCTATGCTGCGAGACCTGGGCTCTCGCGATTCTGAATTTATTGCAATTGTTCGCCAAATCAGGCAAAAACTGGTTGAACTGTCTCAGGCCAGCCCTGATGAGTACACTGCCGTTCTTATGCAGGGCAGCGGTACTTTCGGCCTGGAAGCTGTCGTTTCTTCCACGGTCCCCCCGGATGGTAAGCTGCTGATAATTATCAATGGGGCTTATGGAAAACGGCTCGCTAAAATCGCATCAGTGCTTAAGATTAATACCAGCACACTCGAATATCCCGAAAACAAAATTCCGGACCTCCGTGAAATAGAAGATACGCTAAAGACCGACAAAAAAATCACCAATGTCTCAGTGGTGCATTGCGAAACGACTACAGGAATTATCAACCCTGTCAGGGAAATCGGCGGACTTGTTGCAAAATCCGGAGCCAGGTATTTTGTTGATGCTATGAGTAGTTTCGGTGCGGTGCCTGTTAATCTCCCCGAGTGCAACATCGATTATCTTGTCTCCTCCGCCAATAAGTGCATTGAGGGTGTTCCCGGTTTTTCATTTGTTTTATGCAGGCTCAGCTCACTCAAAGAAACTGCCGGCTACGCACGCAGTGTGAGTTTTAACCTGCTCGACCAGTATCTGGGCTTTGAGAAAAACGGCCAGTTTCGTTTTACCCCCCCTACTCATACTCTTGTGTCATTTCATCAGGCACTTGAAGAGCTGGACGCGGAAGGCGGCATTAAAGGTAGAGCCGAGCGCTATCGTAAAAACTACGAAACTCTCGTCGAAGGTATGCGCCGGATGGGATTCAAAGAATACCTCAGACCTGAAAACCAGGGATATATTATCACATCCTTTCTGTATCCGGATGATCCCAGGTTTTCCTTTGAAAAGTTTTATGAAATCTTGAATCAAAAGGATTTTGTAATCTACCCCGGCAAAGTCAGTGACGCCAATTGCTTCCGGATTGGTAATATCGGCCGAATCTTCGAAGCCGATATCAAAGCCCTCCTTGTTGCAATCAGGCATACAATAGATAAGATGGGTGTTAAAATTAAGAGTGCCTAACAAAATTAGTCGTTGCACCGAAAACGAGCGTTTTTGTTTCTGGCAAGGAAGGCAAAGCAGGCAATGTAAAGCATTGTCGATGGAGCCTGACGTCGCCAGAAACGAAATAAGCCGTTTGAATGCAGAATCATTTTGTTAGGTGCTCTAAGTAAAGCAACAACAGATATGCTTTGATTAGTATTATCTCGTTTAAAGTGTAAGATGCGATTCAAAAAGAAAAATCTCGACGACCTGCGGTCGGAAGGCGACCTGAATATCTCTCCTCGTCGCAGGGCCTGGACGAAAAAGCATATTGACGCCGGGACTCAGCGCTGGCTTGATTTGGATGCTCGGTATTTCTTGCATCAGTCGCTTTCAACTCCGTGTTTGAATGTCCTGTCCGGCTGTGAAGGCATTAACCTAAAAGACCTTCAGGGCCGTGACATTATGGACTTTCACGGCAACAATGTACATCAGGTTGGATTCGCCAATCCCCGGGTAATAGAAGCTGTAAAAAAACAATTGGATAAGCTTGCCTTTTGCACACGCCGCTATACTAATATACCTGCTATAAAACTGGCTGAAAAGCTGACCCAACTGGCTCCAGGTAAATTAAACAAGGTTCTCTTCGCACCGGCTGGAACAGCCGCTGTTGGAATGGCCCTAAAACTCGCGAGGATGGCAACCGGCAAATTTAAGACGATTTCAATGTGGGATTCTTTCCATGGTGCCTCGCTCGATGCCATCTCTGTCGGTGGAGAGGCTGTTTTTCGCAAAGATGCCGGCCCGCTCCTGCCCGGTACCGAGCACGTCCCGCCACCGGACTGCTATCGGTGCCTTTGGGGATGCGCCGATAACTGCACCCTCAAGTGCGCCGACTATGTCGAGTATGTTTTGAGTAAGGAAGGTGACGTAGCGGCCGTGATAGCAGAAACCGTACGAAGTACCTCGATTGTCACCCCAATTGGTTACTGGAAAAAAATTCGTGCGGCCTGTGATAAATACGGTGCTTTGCTGATACTCGACGAAATACCCAATTGTCTTGGCCGTACAGGAAAAATGTTTACCTGCCAGAACTTCGAGGTTGTTCCGGATATGCTCGTGATCGGCAAGGGTTTGGGCGGTGGAATTTTTCCGTTGGCCGCTCTTATAGCCCGGGAGGATTTAGACATAATGCCGGACCGTGCCCTTGGACATTATACACATGAAAAAAATCCTGTTGCCTGTGCCGCGGCCATTGCAACAATCGATTATATCGAACAAGAGAATCTCCTGGCGAATGCTGAAAAAATGGGAATTTATGCAAAAGATAGAATGAGAAAAATGATGCAGCAGCACAAAATAATAGGTGCAGTCAGAGGTCTCGGGCTTTTGATGGGAATGGAACTGGTCAAAGACCGTAAGACAAAGCAGCCCGCAACAGAAGAGGCCGAGAAGGTAATGTACGGCGCACTAAGCAAAGGATTGAACTTTAAGATAACGATGGGCAGTATCATAACCCTGACACCTCCGTTAACGATTACTAAAAAACAAATGGACAAAGCATTGAACATCCTGGATCAATGTCTTCGGGAAGTCGAAGGATAGTTGTTCCAAAAGATTCTTTTTGAGGAGTTTTTATACAGATTAACGAGATTTTTATCAATATTTAATTAAAAACAAACGTAACTGAAAATACACGAAAGGAGTTTTATATGGATTTTGTATATAACAGAATCTATAAAGGCCCGGTCAAAATGGTTATTCTTGACTGGGCGGGAACAACTTTAGATTACGGCTGCTATGCCCCCGCGGTTGTCTTCATTGAGGTTTTCAAACGACGTGGAGTGGAAATTACGATGGAGCAGGCCCGTCGCCCTATGGGTCTTAAGAAGCTCGACCACATAAGAGCAATATCACAACAGGAAGAGGTTGCCATGCTCTGGCAGAAGGTTCATAATAAAAAGTGTACTGAAGCGGATGTGCAGGATATGTTCGAAAAAGATTTCGTGCCCCTGCAGGTTGCCTGCATTGCGGATTATTCTGAACTTATTCCCGGAACAGTCGAGGCAGTTAATGAACTGAAAAGCCGGGGGATAAAAATCGGTTCAAGCAGCGGTTATTTCACTGAAGCCATGGAGATAAACCTCCGCGAGGCAAAAAAACAGGGATATAGCCCCGATACTAACTCCTGCGCCAGCGACGTTCCCGCAGGCCGGCCGGAGCCCTGGATGGTCATAAGCAACATGCAGCAGGCGCGCATTTTTCCTCCCCAGGCGGTGGTCAAAGTTGACGATACAAAACCCGGCATTGAAGAAGGACTCAACGCGGGAACATGGACTATCGGCCTGGCCAAAACCGGCAACGAGGTGGGGCTTAATCTGCAGGAGCTGGACGCTTTGCCCGAAGAGCAAGTGAAACGAAAAGTGGACAAGGCCGCAGATGGTCTGGCAAAAACTGGTGCTCATTATGTAGTTGAGTCCATTTCAGATGTGCCCGAGGTTATCAGAGATATCGAACAAAGACTCAAAATGGGCGACAAGCCTTAAGTTTTATGACTCTTCAATTTTAATAAACCTTTAGTATCGATTAATACAATGGAGTAGATAATGAGTTTAAAAACTGTCAAAAATTATATTAATGGCCGGTGGATTACACCTGAAAATGACGGCTATTTAGAGATTGAGAATCCAAGTACAGGACAGATTATTGGCAAAACACCCTTATCAACCCCGGAAGAAACAAATCGTGCTATATACGCCGCCGCCGAGGCCTTTAAGACCTGGAGTCAAACACCCGTTGGCCGCCGGGTTCAGCACTTATACACATTAGACAGATTACTTCGTGAAAACGAGGAAAAAATCTCACGGACTCTTGTCGAGGAAATGGGAAAGTCTCTGCCGGATGCACGCGCTGAGATGAAACGAATCTTTGAAAATATAGAAGTCGCATGTGGAATGCCTGTTTTACAACAGGGAGATAAACTGATAGGCGCGTCCTTTGACATTGACGGCGAAGTGATTCGGCTGCCGATAGGCGTTTTTGCAATGATTGCACCATTTAATTTCCCGGCCATGGTTCCGTTCTGGTTTCTGCCTTATGCAATTGCAACGGGCAACACTTATATAGTCAAGGCTTCGGAACAAGTGCCTTTAACGATGCAGTTGATTTCAGAATACATTAACCAGGCTGGTTTGCCAAAAGGAGTTTTCAACCTGGTCAATGGAGATAAAGTCGTCGGCCAGACATTTATCGAAAATCCCCTTGTAAAAGGTGTTTCTCTGGTTGGTTCAACCCGAACGTGTAAAATCGTCTCTGAAAAGTGCGCCCAAAATCGAAAGCGCTGTCAGGCAATGGGTTCGGCCAAAAACCATCTTGTGGCAATGCCAGATGCCAGGGTCGATGATATGATCCGAAACATGATTACATCCTGTTATGGCTGTGCAGGACAACGCTGCATGGCGGCTTCGGCGATAGTTGCAGTTGGAAACGATATGTACGAGACTATCTGTGATAAATTTGTTGAAGCCTCCAAAAACGTTCTTGTTGCAAATCCACTGGACCCGAAGGTGGCCGATGAACCTATGGTTATGGGCCCCGTGATTTCAAAAAAGTCAAAACAGTTTATTCTTGATATGATAGAAACCGGTATCAAAGAAGGCGCTACTCTGGCTCTTGACGGACGTGATATAGTAGTACCCGGCTGCGAAAACGGCTACTTCATAGGCCCGACCGTATTTACCGATGTCAAGCCGGGAATGGAGATTCACGGTACCGAGATTTTCGGCCCGGTTGTAGTGGTTCTAAAGGCCGGCTCTCTCGATGAAGCAATACAAATCATTAACAACCTTGAATATGGCAACGGAGCATCGATTTACACTCAGAACGGTTATTACGCCCGCAAGTTCAAGCTCGAAACGGAATGCGGGATGATTGGTATAAATGTCGGCATCCCGGCCCCCGTAGCATATCTGCCTTTCGGCGGTATGAAGGCCTCGTTCTTTGCAGATATAAAAGCCCAGGGCAAAGCGATTATCAACTTCTTTACAGAAGATAAAATCATCACAGAAAGATTTTGGCCACAGAGTGGTTAATTCACTTGGAGATTTCATGCCGGGCGGCATCAGATAACGTTTTCTACTTAAAAAGAAAGCCCATATATATACAAAATAAACTTGAAAATATATGACGGTTTCTGGTATTTTATGTTTAATATGCTTAGCCATATAATCGGGCGAACACAATTGTTAAGCATGACGTGAAATACTTTTCAGGAGGCAAAAAGATGAAACGAAAAAAAGCCTTCACCTTAATTGAACTCTTGGTTGTGATTGCTATCATAGCGGTTCTTATGGCGATTTTGATGCCTGCTCTCAGGGCAGCAAAAGCACAGGCAAGAAAAACCGTCTGCAAAGTACATGTTGGAGGATTAGCGCTCGCCCTGCGAATGTATGCCGACGACTATGAAGGAATGACACATGACTCCCCCAACAACGGCCTCTGGGATAATGCGCACATACATCCAGCCGTGGTTAAACCTTATGGACCAAATGATTCTTTAGCTTATTGGGGAATTGCCTACTTTCCATACGCTGAGAACAAAAAAATCTATTCCTGTCCTGCTGCCGAACGGGTCGATGACTGGCCTGAAAATGGATCAGGCTGGGGAAGACAGATGCAGGAGTACTTTGCCTTTTGCTCCTATGGTCTCAATGGCTACATCACAAACAAAAATATTGACACCGACACTGAATTCAAACGCCAAAGCGAGGTAATAGCTTTTCAGGACCATATTGAACAAAAACTGGACGACAACGGAGATATGTTCCACATCCGGCCCGGAGACCGTATCAATTTACCACAATGGCGCCCGAGCAGCCAGGGCGGCAATGGCTTCGTTGACACCAATTGGTCTGGTGACCAGTGGCACGATACGGTTAAAGAGTGTTTTCGCCACCGAGGTGTATCCATGACAGTTTGGTTGGATGGACACGTGACGGAAATAAAGGAAACAACCGGCGAAGATGTACCTCGCAGATGGTACTTAGGTAAGACAGAGAATTAAAATTCCTGAAACAATTATATTCGGCATCATAATACTGTGGAGGTTGTTTTGTGTCAAAAGCCGTCCCTGCAGTAGTTGCGTCAATATGATAGCTGCATTTTTGGGGGAAAGATAAATTTCGATGGATAAAACTGCAATAAGAGCAATTACATTTGACCTGTGGGATACTGTTTTCATCGACGATTCGGACGAGCCGAAGCGTAAAGCAAAGGGGCTTGCACCCAAGCCGGTTGAGCGGCGAAACCTCGTTCAGCAATTCCTGGAACGTCATAAACCAATTTCAAGGGAGCTGGTTAATCTGGCTTACGATACGACGGATGCTGCTTTTCACCAGGTGTGGTACGGACAAAATGTCACCTGGACGGTTCGCCAGCGGCTTTCTGTCCTGCTCAAGGGTTTGAAACGTAATCTGCCTGAGCATGAGTTCGATGAGTTGGTTCGGCTGCACGAAGATATGGAATTGACTGTTCGCCCCGACTTGGCACCCGATATCGCCGGGGCATTAAGCTCGCTGCATGGAAAATATAAGATGGGGGTAATATCAGATGCCATTTTCAGCCCGGGCCGTGCTCTTCGACAGTTACTGGCCCATTACGATATTCTGAAATATTTCAGTTCTTTTATTTTCTCTGATGAAATCGGTTGCGCCAAGCCCGACACGGCCGTCTTCAGGGCCGCGGCTGAGGACCTTCGTGTCAAGCCCGGCGAGATTGTACATATCGGAGACCGTGAGTTAAAAGACATAGAAGGACCACATGCCGTTGGTGCTCGTGCTGTTTTATGCACCGTGGTCAAAGACCGCAGCAGCGAAAACACAAGGGCCGATGCCGTCTGCAGCAGCTTTACACAATTACCGGCCATTTTAGAAAAGCTAAATAAACAACAACCATAGGAGCAACGGATGACAACTCCCTTACGATTTCTAATTATAGACGGCTATCCTAAGCAAAGCCGTGATGATCTCCAGACAGCCGGAATGAAGCTCGCCTGGGAGCTGTACACGGATATGCTTCTGCAGCACCTGCAGGAATCCGTATATGATATTTTACTTCCAAGTGATCCCGGCGTGGATATGCCTTCGGAAAAAGACCTCTACAATTATGCCGGTATAATCTGGACGGGCTGCAACCTCACTATTTACGACACAGACAATCCTAATGTCACCAGCCAGATCGAATTGGCCAAAAATGCTTTTGAGGTCGGAGTACCAAGCTTTGGAAGCTGCTGGGGAATACAGATGGCCGCCTTCGCAGCAGGTGGTCAGGTCGAGCCTAATCCCAAAGGACGCGAGATGGGAATGGGCCGCAAAATTCACCAGACACCACAGGCATATAATCACCCGATGTTTGAAGGCAAACCCCGCATATTTGAAGGCTTCGTAAGCCATGATGACATGGTTACAGAGCTCCCGCCTGGCGGCGTTTTGCTGGCCGGCAACAGTTTCGCCAACGTTCAGGCATTAGCGGTAACTCATAAGAATGGAACCTTCTGGGCCACACAGTATCACCCGGAGTACAATCTGCACGAAATGGCCCGATTAATCGTGGCCCGCGAGAAAAAACTCATCAAGGCCGGATTCTTCCGAAGCCACCAGGACATGATGGACCTTGTCGAGCGTATGGAGACACTTGCCAGAGAACCGGACCGAAAAGACCTGCGATGGCAATTAGCTATCGATGACGATGTGCTTTCCGACGAAATCCGGCAATGTGAATTCGTCAATTGGTTAAATAAGCTGGTCCTGCCCACAGCCGGCCGTTAGGAATAAATCAACTCAACAAACCTTAAAGAGTCCACTCCAGGCCGAGTTCGAGCAATTTGGCGCCTGTTGGATTACCTGTTTTATTATCCCAGCCCATCAAACCATAATACGCCTCCAGCATCTTCTCAAAGGCCTCGCTCTCAACGCGTTTACCTTTTGCCGGGCCGTCAGGCAGGGCTTCACCGAGTCTTTCAGGAAGACGGTCATGCTCACGGGCAAAGCCTCTTTTGGTATTTAGCTGCCGCATCATATTCACACGTCGCTCCCCGACCTTCATCAACTCCCAAAGTGTACATTCCCACCCGGTAGTATAACAGAGCAAATCTTCGAGTTCGCGGT
>Ga0209427_10008262_pt1 | contig 11727 bp, 11 predicted proteins | sample DeeMarSWOR136_30_FD_187465 | JGI IMG/M metagenome (GOLD analysis project Ga0209427, IMG submission 187465) | Marine sediment microbial communities from White Oak River estuary, North Carolina - WOR-1-36_30 (SPAdes) (version 2) | ecosystem: Environmental > Aquatic > Marine > Intertidal zone >... | reverse complement strand
CCACACTCTTGGGAGATCACGGAGTAGACCGCTCCCCCCGCGTTCTCCATTAAAATCTCAGGCGTCAGGCCGAATCGGTCCATCGCCTGCTGATCAAGGCTTCGCATCTCATCGACACGGCTAACCTTCACTGTCCCGTTCCCTCCTTCCTTTGAAACATCCCGTACGTTTCCTCACGATTAATGTATACCCTTAAAACCCGTTTTATAATTTGTCCTCATACCCCTCTTTCTAGTTAGTAAAATAGGCTAGATGGAACCATTTTAGGTATCGTGAAGAAGATGATAAATAAGATAATTAAATCATTTCACTCGCATCAAGCTCAAGAATAGATTTAGCAACAGAATTCACGACTGTATCTTCTATTGAAACCAGTCCTGCCTCCCAAGATTTTCCACCAGAGGAACTGCTATAAAAATTCATTGAAGAAATGATGGCAACAGAACTATCCACAACAATGAGCTTTGAATGAACCTTTTTATTATAACCTACTCTCACTCCTTCTTCTTTCAATTTTGAGTGATATTCTAGCTTTTCATTGTTATAGGGAACTTGGTCATCTGGAGGGCGCGTTATTATTTTGACCTTCGCACCGTTCTTTACTGCATCTAACATTGTATTGCTAAGATTACATTCATCTACATAGGGATTAACAATTAATACCTCTTGTTTCGCCCTAGAGATCAAGTCCTTAGATAGATCACTTAAATATCTTCCATCAAGATAGAAATGCTTAGGTTCTAAAGAGATATCTATTCCTTTGAATGTTATCCATCTATTTATCCACTTGATAAGATCAGTAGTCTCTTCTTCTGCTGAAATTCTAACCGGGTGTTCAGGTTCTCTTTCAACAAGTTCAAAATCTTGAGTAGCATAAAAATGTCGATATTCATTACATAAGCCTTCATCTGTAATTCGGTAGGTTGGGAATCCATACTTATCTCTGCTCTTTTCAAGAATATTTACATCGAACATCTCAGCAAGAACTTTTCGTAATGTATTTGGCGATAATTCTGTAAGAATCAGAATATCTTCCCAGCTATGAACATCGTCAATGGCGATGGCCCTAATAACACGTCCTTTCCATGATCCCCAATATTTTGGTTCAGTGATAACCGTTTTAGATAACTCCACCATAAAAATTATGGACTCAAATACTAGTTGGATTAAATATATTTAATGTTGTTGGATACTTAATTAACTAGTTACAATTCCGATCAGGCGTCCCATTCAAACCATACGTATCTAGCTGACGTCTACCCTGTTACCTATAAAATGACTGACTCACTGAAATTAATCGCATCCACTCTATTTCAACACGCCATCTATCTCCGCGCCACAACTGGGACAAGCCGAGTCGATAACCTGGTTCTTCAGAATGGTGTACCCATATCGTTCGATCAATAGCTCCCCACAGTGGTAACAGACGGTGTTCTCTCCCTGCCCGCGGACGTTTCCTTGATAGACGTATCGTAGCCCAGCCGCGCGCCCGATCTCGCTCGCTTTGCGGATGGTGTCGACGGGGGTCGGGGGCAGATCGATCAATTCGTAGGCGGGATAGAATCGTGACACGTGCCAAGGGATCTCCACGCCCACGTCCGCAATGAACGCGGCGATCGCCTTCAAGTTTTCCGCGGAGTCGTTGAGGCCGGGGATGACGAGGGTGGTCACTTCGACCCATATTCCCAGCTTCTTGTGGAGCTTAATGGATTCTAGGACGGGTTCCAGACGGGCGCCACACGTCTCCCGATAGAACGCGTCGCTGAAGCTCTTGAGGTCGATGTTCGCCGCGTGCAGGTACGGCGCTACCCTCCTCAATGCCTCCTCCGTGATGTAGCCGTTGGTGACGAAGACGTTCTTCAGGTCGTGTTCTAAGGCCAGCTTCGCCGTGTCATAGGCGTACTCCATGAAGATGACGGGCTCCGTATACGTGTAGGCAATGCTCTCGCACTCCATCCTCGTAGCCGCTCTCACAACCTCCGCAGGCGCGGTTTCCCTTCCCGCGATGGAGCCTTGCAGTCGAGGGGCCTGCGATATCTGCCAGTTCTGACAGTTCTTACATCGGAAGTTACAGCCCACTGTGGCGATGGAGTACGCTGAGGATCCTGGAAGGAAGTGGAAGAGGGGCTTCTTCTCGATGGGGTCCACTGCACTGGAGATCAGTCTCCCATAGACTAAGGAGTAGAGGATTCCTCCGCGGTTCTCGCGGACGCCACAAATCCCCCTCTTGCCCTCAGCGATCCGGCATCGGTGGCTACAGAGGTGACATTGAACCACGTGGCCTTCCTGCTTCTCGTAAAACATCGCTTCCCTTCCTGTATGACCGCTGACTTTCGACCCCTCCTCACCTAACTAGTAGCTAACGCCCGGATATGTCCTTTTCCATCAAGAGTTATGCTACGAAACGGTTTACATCTCATCTACTAGCGAGCTATCCTGTATTTGACTAACTATAAACGCCTTCATTTGATGACGGTCTGCAGGCCGTATGGGTTGAACCTATGCTACGACAATAGCATGATCGCGGTAGCAGGTAACTTATGTGAAAGCTCGTGCCCTGCCTGTGGCCTTCAGTTACCAGCAATTACAACCCACGAGGTGGCGGGTTCAGTCATTGGGAGGCGGGCTAATACTGGACCTACTGTTCCTCCACCCGTACCGCATCAACTGGGCAGCTTGCGCTGCATTCAGCGCAGGCCTTGCACTCCCGTGGATTCACGACGATCGGCATATCGTCCAGCCACCCCAACACGCCGTAGCTACACGCCTTCACGCATTCCCGGCACCCCACACATCGATCATAGTCGATCCGTATCTTCACGACCATACCGAAGCCGCCTCCACCTTCCGTTTTTCAACGATACATGGATGCCTTACGTTCCCCGTGGGAGCTGTTGGCTTGCCCATCAGAGTGAGCTTTCTGGGTGCAGGGACGTTATTCTTCCAATTCTTCCATGATTGACGCCTTCAGTTCCTGTTTACTGGGGACGCCAGCAAGCTTAAAAATGCCGTTGACGACGACGGCGGGGACGGACATGATGCCGTACTCAGCGGCCCGAGTGGGATCCTCGGTGATGTCGACTTCCTCCACGGTAATATCGCCATCTATGTCTTCGGAGAGTTCCTTCAGCATCTTCTTCACTGTGGGGCACCCCACGCATCCGGGCGAGCTGAATACTTCAATATACGCTTCTTTCATACCCCTGACCTCCTTAACCCCTCTGTCCTGCTTGTACAATGTATTGGGGGAGCAGGATTTCCCCCTTTCGTAACTCGCTGTCCGCATAGGAGGCTGCAGCGTCCGCTTGAACGATGGCGTTCGGAATGTCTTTGGGACCCTGTGCGCAGCCACAGATATAAATGCCCCGAATAGCGGTTTCGACCGGCCGGAGTTTGGGATGCATCTCCTTGAAGAAGCCGTTCTCATCGAGGGGGATCCCCAAGATCTTCGAGAGGGCTTCGGTTCCCTGAGAGGGGACGATGGCGCATGACAACACCACCAGCTCGGCTTCAAGATTCACGTTTTCACCGAGGTAGGCGTCTTCCACGCGTAACCGAAGATTGCTCGTGTCGGGGTCTTCGATGACTTCGCTGGGTCGTCCATGGATAAACGTGATGCCGAGCCCGCGGGTTCGCTGGTAGTATTCTTCATAGCCCTTGCCTGTGGTACGCATATCGAGATAGCAGATGTACACTTCGCTCTGGGGGAGCGCCATTTCTTTGATTATTTGGGCGTGTTTTAACGCTGACATGCAGCAGACGTTTGAGCAGTAGGGGTTTGCCCGTTCATCCCGCGACCCCACGCACTGGACCATGACGATGGTGCGTGGTGGTTTGCCGTCGGTCGGTCGGAGAAGCGTGCCCTTCGTTGGCCCGTCGATGTCTAACAGCCTCGCGAGCTGGAATTGGGTGATGACGTTGCCGTAGCGCCCGTACCCGTACTCGACCTTTGCAGCGGGATTGTATTCGTCAAAGCCGGTGGCCACGATGATGGCGCCCACGGTCAGCGTGATCTGCTGGGGTTTTTGCGCGAAGTCTATGGCCTTGGTGGGGCATACGGTCTCGCACACCCGGCAGACCCCTTTCTGGAAGTATAAGCAGTGCTCCGGGTCGATGAAGGCTTTGAGGGGGATGGCTTGGGGATAGGGGATATGGATGGCTTTCCGCTGCCCCATGTTGGCCGCGTACTCGTTGGGTACTGTGCTGGGACATTTTTCGATGCAATTCCTGCATCCCGTACATTTATGTTCATCGACGTATCTGGGTTTTTGGACGAGGGTCACTGTGAAGTTGCCGATATACCCTTCCACAGCAGTGATCTCCGCGTTCGTGATGAGAGTGATGTTTTCGTGGGCATTGGCGTACGCGGTTTTGGGCGCGAGGATGCAGGGCGCACAGTCGTTCGTCGGAAACACCTTGTAGAGGAGCGCCATCTTCCCGCCGATGGTTGGTAAGCGTTCAACCAGGTACACTTTGTATCCTTTATCCGCTAAATTTAGCGCTGCTTCGACGCCCGCGATCCCGCCCCCGATCACCAGACATGCTTGTTCCGCCCTAACTGCGACCTTCGGGATCACTCGTTTCAAGCGGATTCGTTTCACCGCGCGGCTGATGAGGGCCTTCGACTTTTCGAGGGCCTCTGATGGATCGACTTTCGCGGGGCTTCCATGCATCGTCCACTTGCGGATATTCACGAGGGTCATGAAGGCGGGGTCGAGGCCGACTTTTTCGCCGCAGCGTTGAAAGGTGGCCAGGTGCAGCGCGGGATCACAGGCGGCGACGACGAAGCGGTTTAACCGGTTCTTGGTAATGATGTCTTGGATGTATGTCTGCCCCTCTTCGGAGCAGCTGAATCGGTTTTCGGAGACGCTGACGACGCCATCGATCGTTTGGGTAAACTCGACTAGGGCGTCGATATCCACCCCGCCCGCGATGTTTTTGCCGCAGTGGCATAGTGCAACGCCGATACGTGTTTCTTCGTTACGCTTCAATCTTTTCGGCGGCCTCGCTAACAAGCTTCTTTACGGCTAGGCTGGCTTCCCCCGTCGCTCGCACGATCATTTTGAGGGCGGTCGTGGTTACATCACCCGCAGCATACACGCCGTCAATATTGGTTTTTTGGCTTTCATCCACGATGATGTACCCGTGTTCATCCACGTGTACTCCCGCATCCTGAGCGCATTGGCTGTTGGGTATTGTTTCCACTTGGAAGAAGACGCCATCGACCCCCATCTCCGTCGTCGCATTGGTTTGAACGTTAACCAGAGCCACGCGCCGAACGCTCGCGTCGCCCGCAATCTCTCGGAGCTTCGTATTGGAGAGGACGTGCACACCTCGCGTCTTCAAATCGTCCACCAAGATCTTCTCCGCTCCTAATCTCGCCCTTTGATGCACTAGAGTAACTTCTGATGCCAGTTCGGAAAGGTATATGGCTACACATGCGGCAGGACCGCCATCCCCGACGACAATCACCTTCTTTCCCGTAAAAAACGCCCCGTCACACACCGCACAGTAACTGACCCCTCTCCCGCGAAACTTGGCTTCCCCCGGCACCTGAAGAAACTTGGGGTGGCTACCGGACGCAAGGATGATGGTATCCGCTGTATACTCTGCTTTCTCTGTTTTTACCACTTTTGTATCACTCTTTAACCGAAGCTCATCGACCTTCTCTAACTCATGGATCTCGGCACCAGACTTCTGACATTGTTGTAGTAAGTTATTCACAAAAGCGCTTCCGGTTATGCCTGCTGGAAAGCCAGGTAGGTTCTCAATACGGGGAATCTCGGCTGCTTTACCTCCCGGCATCTTTTCTTCGAGAATCAATGTTTTCAGATCGTAATAAGTGCCATAAATGCCGGCGGTGAGGCCTGCGGGTCCTGCACCCACGATGATCAGATCCCAATGGCTCATTGTCGTCCCCCCGCCGTTAAGAACGTAGCAGGTTGCTAATAAATCTCATGATAAGAGTGTATAGCGATAAGAAAACGACCCGTTCGATGTTAAAATTTAGTATAAAATATGAAAATAATGTTTGCTATAATAACCTCTTATAATCATATATATTTAATATGTTAACTCTTGGCTAGCTAGGTGTGAAAAAGAACATCATCGATTCACTTGATGTGGCGAGACGTGGATAATGCCGCCATCGCGCCTTCACCCACGGCGGTGGCAACCTGCCAGCCCGTACCCGTGCAGTCGCCCGCGGCAAAGACGCCGTCAAGGTTTGTTCTCTGCGCTCGATCAACCTTCACCCAGCCTTTGGCGTCCACCTCCACCCCGGCGGCTTTCACCATCTCCGTGGTGGGGACGACGCCGACAGCGATAAATACCCCGTTACACGGCACCTCCTTTGTCGTCGCCTGGACAAGATCTTGAAGCTGTATGGATTCAACGACTTGCGTTCCGTTGATAGATTGAACCTTCTGGTTTTTCAGGATCTGGGTATTCTCTTTTCCGTCGAAGGCCTTGATCAAGGACTTTGCAGCTGAGAACTTCACGTCGTTGGGGACGAGGTATACCTTTGACGCCATGTCCGCGAGGTAACGGGCTTCTTCGAAGGCCTCATTTCCCGAGCCTACCACGACTACCTCCATGCCCTTGAAGAAGGGGGCGTCACATGTGGCGCAGTAGGAGACGCCCCTCCCGAGCAACTCTTTTTCACCAGGGATGAATAGACGTCGTCGCTGGACGCCGATGGCAATGATGACGGCTTTAGCGGTGTACATCGCCCTTCGCGTGGTCACCGTCTTCATCTCCCCGTGCAAAGAGAAGGATACCGCTGCTTCGTTTCGATTGATCGTTCCTCCGAACTTTTCCAGTTGCTGAACCATTTTCGTCGCTAACTCGGTGCCGCTGGGAGGATCGGTAAAGCCGGGATAGTTTTCCACGAGGTGGGCTTCGACAATCCTTCCTCCCGGCATCTTGCCTTCTAAAATCAAGGTCTTCAAGCCCCGTCTCAGCACGTAGATGCCCGCCGTCAATCCTGCGGGACCAGCGCCGATAATGATGACGTCGTAGTCGGGCGTGCGGTTCTGCATCTGAATGCCTTCTTGATAGGAGGGTGGTACGGTCGTGATACACGACTGCGTGTATTGAGTACTCGGTGTATTAAAGCCTTAAGGTGATGAAAAAAGGTTGTGTTACGCGGATGCTGATTCGCAATCCTCGCTAGCCACCCCATCCTTTTTTCTTACGAAGGGTTCTCAGTTTTCTCCCCGTTCGTGGTTAAGGTCTCCGGGATGGACAACAGCAGGGGCGCCCTCACAAGCACGTCGATGCCAACAGGGATCAGAAAGACGTACGCCGGGCCGAGCGCCTCCCAGATGACTCCGCCCACAAGGGACGCGAGAATCGAGGCCAACCCGCCGAACAGCCTAAGGATGCCCCGCCATCGCCCGATGCAGTCGATGGGCACCAGCTCCGCCCGGAGGGCGGCTTGAACCGCAATGTTCGTGATCATGTGAAAGCCCAAGAGAGCGCCCGAGGCGACGAGGATCTCCGCGGTGGGAGCGAAGACGAGGAGCAATTCGGACGCCCAATAGAGGGGAATGAGGGCGTAGAACACCTTCTTCCGCCCCCTTCGATCAGCGAATCGCGCGAGAGGCGTGGCAAACACGACCTGGATCAAGAGCGAAGCCGAGGCCATCCCACCGATAACAAACTGATCAGCGCCCTTGACTTCGTTGGCGAAGGGCGCTCGAAACGGCGTCGTCATGCTCGTAATGAACATGCCCACCGTCTCAAACACAATCCACCGCTTCAACGCCGTCCCGCGCTCAAAGACCTCGCGGAAGTCCCCTATCACACCGAGTTTCCTAGTTACGCCCCGGGGCCTGTGAACCTCGGTCATCTGAGTGAGCGCGTAGAGGAAGAGCGCGCATTGCCCGGCGAATTGGATCCAGTACAGCGGGCGGATGCCGTCCACGCTGAGCCCCCCAAAGGCGGTGATCAGAACCGCGGCAACCGTGGGCGCGATGAGGGCGGGCGCCGAGCCCACGACCTCGCAGAGCGCCTTCCCCATCGCCCGATCCCCACTCCGCAGGCAGACATCACATATCACAATGCAGGGCCACGCAAAAGCCGCAAGAAGCATCGCGGGCCCAATCCACGCCCAATCCCAAGCTATGGCATAAAACAGGGGAGAGATGGTGAAGAGTCCCAGGCTGATGAGGAAGATCTTTCGCAGGCTATACCGATCGTGGAGCCAGCCCAAGGGCGCGGAGACAACGGTGTTCGCAATGTGCGTGATGCTATTGATCGATCCCAATTCGAAGGGTGACGCGCCCAATCCCCGGATGTAGATGTTATTATAGTCCATCGTCAAGCGAATGAAAAACCTGCTAAAAATCGCGCGGATGACCACAATCCGCCAATTCCGCCTCTGCCTCTTCCAGAACGAAACGAGTTCATGAAGTGCCTTAGACGTTGGCCTACCCCCCTCACGGGAATATCCTATACCAACCTTCTCACGCTATATAAGTCCTCATCCCGAGGCCGTTAACGCTCCTGGCCTAGAACTCACTGACCTATGCCATCAATAACGAACCAGTTGTTAAGGCCGCCTTTTTACTCCAAACTTTTTTTCAATCGGTTCGTCGACACCACCAGCAGGGCCAAGAGGAACCCGGTAAGAGCCACTACATCCCGCACCAGCAGCAGGGGCGTGACCGTGCCGGTCAGCGTCTGATGGAAGGCGTCGACGGAATACGTGAGGGGGAGGAGGTGGGCGATGATCTGGATGGGGATGGGCATGGCTTCAATGGGGAGGAAGACGCCGCAGAGGAAGACCATGGGAAACCTAAAGTAGTTGGATAACGTTTGAGCCTCGAAGACCTCCTTCACTGACACGGCGACCAACGCGCCTAGCGCTGAATGGGCTAACACGGTGAGGAGGAGTACCCCTATAAAGAGGAGGGGGTGGATGATGGTGACGTTGAAGAACAGCAGCGATATGACGGTCATCACGCCCGCGATCATCATCCCGAACACCGCGCCCCCCAACACCTTCCCTACCAGGATCGTGGCCAAGGCGACGGGCGCCATGATCAAGCGTTCTAAGGCGCCCACCCGCTTCTCGAAGGTGATGACGATCGCCTCCATGCTGGTGGTGCCGAAGAGGGCCGCCATTGCCACCAGTCCGGGCGACAGCGCAGCGAGGCCTGACGGGTTCCGCAGGGTAAAGGCTAAGGCAAGGACGAGGGGAAAGAGAATGCCCCAACTGATGTTCGGTGGCTTGAAGTAGTATGCCTTCAAGTCCTTGAGGAGAATGTGCCAGACGCCTTCCAATTCGTCCTGTATCACGCCTCGCCACCTCGTCGCTCCTTCTCCACCAACATCTCCTCAGACGCCACTCCTGTCAACGACACAAAGGCGTCTTCAAGGCGGGGCTTCACCGTGTTCAGGGACACGATCTCAAGGCCCCGGTCATCCGCAAAGCTCGTCAGCGCCTTGAGGGCTGGGGAGACCTTGCGAACCCGCAGCCATATCCGGTTATCCTTCACCTCGACTAACTCATACCCCTCCAGTTCGTCCCAGTTCGTGGACGCCACGGGCGCGGCAAAGGCGACTTCGATGATTGACGTCTCGTGGTCACCCGCCTTCAGGTGATCCGGCGTATCGACCGCGATGATACGGCCCTGCACGATGATGGCGATCCGATCGCAGAGTTGATCGGCCTCCTCAATGTAGTGAGTGGTGAGAAAGACCGTCACACCCAGCTCTCGAAGATCCTTCACGAATTGGCGAAGGGATCGCGCACTCATCACATCTAAGCCACTGGTCGGCTCATCCAAGAAGAGGAGGCTCGGACGATGAATGAGGGCCGCCGCGATGGTCGCCCGTCGCTTCAAGCCCTTAGAAAGTACCCCGAACTTCGCGCGTTTCCGATCAGTGAGGCCGAAGGTATCAAGGAGGCGTACTATTCGATCCCTTCGCTCCCCTTTCGGAACATGGTACATACCCGCCATGAAGTGCAGGTTCTCCCAGACCGTGAGTTCATTGTAGAGGTTGGAGGTTTCAGGCACCACCCCAACACACCGTTTCACCTTCACCAGATCTCTCCGAATATCGTAGCCCTTAATGGTGGCGGTCCCCTCGCTGGGCGTGGTGAGTCCTACCAAGATCCGGATGGTGGTTGTCTTCCCGGCGCCGTTTGGGCCTAAAAAGCCGAAGATTTCCCCTTCTTGAACCCGCATCGAGATATGGTCGACTGCCAACAAGTCACCATAATACTTCGTTAGCTTATGCATTGTAAGAATATCGTTCATGAACGATCGACGCTCTCCTCCAACGGATAGTATCGCGGTTGCTAATTTACCTTCTTCGCTTACATATAATTAGCTTACCCCGTCGCCAACATCGTTGGGATAGGGCTGTGCAGCTTGCTCGTGAGCGATATCGTGTGATGGCTGGCTCTTCTTCCTCGTTTTTCCAATTATGGTAAAAAAAGCCTAATCTTTGTCTATAAACAGATAATTATCTCCATTTTCGTTAGAAAACCCTTTAATAACCTAATTTCGAAAGATAAGTTAGAAAAATGGGTATACCTTTAGAGTAGGGAGGAAAGATGAAAGATGTACGCCTATATTAGACGTCAGAAAGCGCGTGCCAAGCGCAGTCAAAGAGCCGTGAGCCCCGTCATCGCTACGGTCATCCTCATCGCTATCGCCATCACGATCTCCGTCGCCGTCGCGTACTGGATGGGAGGCGTCTCAGGATCCTTCACCCTCTTCGAAAAGGTCGAGGTACAGGGCTCGGTATGCAGATGGGATGATGTGAAGTCGGAGTGGAATGTAGAAATACGATTGAAAAATACAGGAACAACTACTGCTACGTTGATCGGTGTTTTCATCAACAATATCGAGGTCAATGGGTATACGTATACTGACCCTTGCCCTGCGAATGCATCAGAAACCGACATGACTACGTCAAAGACCATTGAAAGCGGGGCAACTGAAATCGTCATGGTCTATATCGATGAAGGGTGGGAATCAGTAACCTCTGGGACAACGGTAAACATTAGGATTCACAGCGCCGGTGGCATGGACTACATCAAGCTGATCACGCTTATCTAAGGCTAATATCGGCTTCGCTTTTCCAGCTCTTTTCTTTTTTCTACTGCAAAAGGAGAGCCAAAACAGTAGAGTTCTTACCTCCTTTTTTAACCCACCAAAGAACGCACCCATAAAGACGCTGGTTGGTTGAGGTAGCTAGCATTACCCTCAAGATGATTGGAATGCGTGGATAGTGAACCCGTTTCGCAGCCCCGTTTCCTTTATAGCGCCCTGTCTTCGCGACAGAAGTCTTTTATATTTTCGTGTCAATGTACGATTTTGAGTACGTGATGTTCAGGGAAGAATCCATCCTTGCTAGGGCTCGACAAGTCTTAGGGATAGCGAACGATCGAGAATCCAAGCTAAAACAACACTTCAGATCACGTATTACTAAATATCATCCCGACAAACATGACCCACGTTCTACAGAACGCGCACAAGTTCTCATTGAAGCGTATCAAGTTTTAACGGGTCGGATCAAGCCCTCAGAGTGCACTCTCTTGGAGAACGATGACCTCGTTGCAGGCCTCCTTCCCGCAGGAGTGAAACCGGTGAAGCTGGGGATCAAGTATGATGAGTGGGTAAAGGACCGGTTTTATGATTTCGTGAAACCGTGACGTTGTTTCCGTTTAGATGCAGAGGGAGTCTATGCTTTCAGGGCTTCCACTGTGTC
>Ga0209427_10008261_pt1 | contig 11727 bp, 11 predicted proteins | sample DeeMarSWOR136_30_FD_187465 | JGI IMG/M metagenome (GOLD analysis project Ga0209427, IMG submission 187465) | Marine sediment microbial communities from White Oak River estuary, North Carolina - WOR-1-36_30 (SPAdes) (version 2) | ecosystem: Environmental > Aquatic > Marine > Intertidal zone >... | reverse complement strand
AGGTATGTGCCACCATCCTCGGAAAACCTTTCGATGCCACCGAGGAGGTCCACAGCACTCCTGACGGCGGACGGTATATCGCCTTCTGCCTTTACGATGGCGACCTTTGGCCTCATAGCCTATGAACTTCTCATATGGGGAAATAAAAATGAGTGGATTGTATCAGAATGCCAGTACATTAGTGCTTTGAAGGAGGGCGCAGTAATCTCGTATATCAGTCAGAATTAAAGAAAAAGGGGGAGCTAGTCCCTGTAGGCGGGTGGGATCGGTATCGTCTTCCAGAGCTTGATGAAGTCGGCGAAGAACTGGACTCGTTCCTCGAATCTCTTGCCGTACTCCTCGGGGTCCGCGTCCTTGGGATTGTTCGTGCCGTAGATGCCATCTTTCGAGAAGTCGTCCGTGTCTGGCTCCGAGCATGCGCCCCTTACCTGGCTGACGAGCTCGTAGTCCTCCCTGTCGGGGTCCATGAACTCCTTCAGCTTCGGGTCGATGCTCAGGCTCGGCTTCCAGTCGTCCGGTATCCTCCACATCTCCACGAGCTCGGGGAACAGGTATAGGGCTCCTGAGGTCTCGTTTACCCCCGAGTGGACGTCCCAGTGTCTCTTTTGCCTTTCGGCTTGTATCTTGGCTATCTCGGTGCCGGTTGGGCCTGAGGGTGCTGCCACCATGACCTTGTAGTATCTCTTGGCGAGTTGGATCGCGAGCCTGAAGATGTTGCTGTTTCCTCCGTGGTGGTTGGAGAGGACGAAGCGCTTGACGCCGTGATCTGATAAGCTACCGATGGTGTCGAGGAGGACGTTTAGCAGCGTGTCCTCGCTGAACGTGATGGTACCCCGGAAGCCCATGTGGTGTGGCGAGTAGCCCGGCCAGCACGGGTGGACGCAGACGCTGTTCGTCCTCTCCGCCACAGCGTGGATGAAGTGCCTGGCGCCCCACGAGTCCATGCCGAGTGGTAGGTGGGGTCCGTGCTGCTCTATAGCGCCTATTCCTATTATGACGACGGGGGCCGGCTCATGGTCCAGCCAGTCCTCGAAGGCTGGGCGAGTAAGCTCTTGGATCCAGAACTTCTTCAGCTTTCCGTTCTCAGACAAATCTGTTCGGAGAATAGTCATCCATATAGGATTTAACGTATTCCAATACGCTGACTGGGAAAATCAAGACCTTTTATCAAAGGCGTCGTATATTATCTGGTGGCTAATATTGGTGTTCGTGAGGTGGCACGGTCACTCCTGCTTTGAGATAAGGGATTCGGCGACGGTCTTGACGGACCCTCATGATGGAAAGCTACTGGGCCTCCCTGTCCCCTCCTGTAGACCGGATGCGGTGCTGATCTCCCATCATCATGATGACCATGCAAACGGCCTGCATCTCTTTGCGGGTCCAGGTGTCGTCGTTCTAGATGAGCCCTGTGAGACCCAGGTGAAAGGGGTCGAGATCAGGGGCATCGAGGCCTACCACGACGATGTCGGGGGAAGCCGATTAGGGCTGAACGTGGTGTTCGCCTTCGAGGTGGGAGGAGTCAGGTTCAGCCATCTAGGCGATCTGGGCCATAAACTGTCCGCGGAGCAGCTCGAACGACTGGGTAGTGTGGACGTCCTGTTCTCGGGAATGGGTCGAGATCTCGGACTCGCAGGTGAGAACATCAGGCTGATTGAGCCCAGGATCGTTATCCCCATGCACTACTGGGTCGAGGGGATTATCTTCCCTTGGTTCCAGCTGGCTAGGCCGGAGGACTTCGTTAAGGAGTGGCCCTGCGTCAGGTGGGTCGACGGCCCCGAGATGGAGTACAGCCCCGACAGCCTGCCGGATATGACAGAGCTGCACGTCTTCCGTATTTGATTCATGCCCAGACCTTTCCGAGTTTAACCACAGATTTTCTGCAGTTGCTCTTGTTCATCATATTAAAAGGGTAATTGGGGCCTAGGTTGCGACTTTTATACTAATAGGAAGTCTTGGAGAACGTCCTTCGCCTTCTCCCGCTTCTCCTGGAAGTCGACCAGGAACCTGCTGACGATCCTGGCCAGCCTGGCCTTGCAGTCCCCGCATACCAGGGCTCCTGACCTGCAGTCGTTCTCCAGTTCCACTAGCTTGGCGTCGTCCTCCTCGAATAGGAAGTAGTAGTAGGCGTAGATGTTGCAGATGGATGGGTCGCCTCCCTTCTCCCTCTGCTCCCTTATGGTGGGCTGCCCCCCGGTGAAGGCTCCCATGACCTTCTTCTCGGCCACTTCGGGTGGGTCGATGGTGAATATTGCGGTCTCGGGCTGGCTCGCGGACATCTTCCCTCCTTGCCCCAGGCCGGGGAGGAACTTGGCGTGGATCTGGGCTGGCTTGTAGTAGCCCAGCTTCTCGGCGATGTCCCTGGTCATCCTCCAGTAGGGGTCCTGATCGATGGCTGCTGGTATTAGGCATGGAATATTGTGGCCTTCCCTCTCGCTCTGGAGGAAGCAGGTCATGGCCTGCATGGCCGGGTACCAGATCATGCCTATGTTGTCGCTGTCCTGGAACCCGAAGACGGCCTTCGCCGTGCTGTAGGTGACCCTCTTCGCCACTCTGAGGGCGATCTTGTAGAGATGCTGGATGTGATCGGTGTCGCTGAAGATGTGGGTCTTCTCCGGGTCGAAGCCGCATGCGATTACGTCCAGTGCGTTGTCATAGGTGTTACTGATGGTCTGCTCAAGGGTCAGGTTATAGGGGAAGACGAACTTCTCGTCATCAGTCATCTGGAAGTAGAGGTCGGCGTCGAAGGCGTCTTGGAGATACTTGCAGAAGAACCAGGGCAGCATGTGGCCCAGGTGGACATGCCCCGAGGGTCCACGGCCGGTGTAGAGCCCTACCCGGTTCCCTTTCTCGTGCTCGTTGAGCCACCAGTCGACGTCCCTGTGGCTAAGGTATATGCCGCGTCTTAGCTGCAGGTGCATGAAGCCGGCCTGCTCCGCTATCCTCTCTTGGATGCTGGCGGTCATTGGCTGGACGCCGAACTGCTCTATGAGCTTGTCGTAGTCGAGCTCTCCGCTGACCTCCCAGGGGGTCACCACCATCTCTTCCTTCTCCTTTTGCTCATTCATTCCTGATACCTCGCTCGTTCTCTGGGGTGTTAGATAATTTCATCAATATGGCGTCTAGTCTGTAACTTAATTTTAGTGGACGCCATAGGGGATTCAGGAGGTTTTTTGATATATCTACTAAATTAGTGTCTCTTTCCACCCTTTTCAGGGGGATGTTTCTGCCCAGTCCGAGTGATACACACTCATACCTCCTTGGCGTACTTGAGTACCCGAGGCTTGTTTTAAAGATTATCTATCTATAACTGGTAGTCACAGGTCCCTAGATGATGTTCTCCTTCGTCATAGTTATGACGTCGAGGTAATCACCGTCTTTTTTCACGGCCCTGGGGACGCAGCCAGCCTCCCTGTACCCGAGTTTGGTGTAGACGTGACGGGCCCTCTCGTTGGTCGCGTAAACCTCCAGGGTCATGATCTCTATACCTAGGCGCCTGGCTTGAGTCTCGGCCTCCTTCATCATCTCGGTCCCGATTCCAACTTCGCGGTAGCCTTCGAGTAGGGCTATCCCCAGAACGCCGACGTGTCGGGACCGTCCCCCTCTGGGCTCAGCCTCCACGTGTCCGACGAACCTTCCACCCACATCCGCTACCACAGAGACCTTCTTGTCCATCTCGACAGAAGATAGTAGTCGGGCCAGCCATTCCACTTCTTGGTCTTTAGTTTTCTTTGTATCTGCGGCGATCTCAGCTCCTTCCTTGATGAGTGAGTTTATGAAGAACAGCATGTCGTCTAGGTCCGACCATCTGGGTGCACGGAGGGTTACTTCCCTGCCGTCCTTTGCTTTGAATTTTCGGATAGTCGTACCGGGTTTCATTTTCGTACCCTGGATTTGATTACTGGCGACTATAATTTATCTTTCTTTTTATTAACTGGAATTTTAAGGCGGATTGAGAGCGTGAGTTCAAATCCCGCCATCGGCACTTTTCACTTATGCGGCTGGTTTAAGATAGCTGGAATAATGTACGTTTTTGGTCCGAATAGATACCCCTTTTGGTCCGAATAGATACCCCTTTTGGTCCGAATCGATCGCTGACGGCGTCGTTTTCAGGTTCCTCTCGTATGCAGGCGGTCTATTCAGGTTCAGATGCATGACCCCCCCCTCCCCCCCCTTTCCGCGTACCCCTGCGTCAGTGGTTTGGGTTGTAGTTTTCGGTCTTATATGCGTGTTTTCATGGCTTAGGAGCACGTTTTTGTGCTGAATTGGATCAGGGAGAAGCGGTTTTACCGTTGCTTCCATTGAATGGTGTGTTTTTCACGGTCGGATGGTGTGACCCCCCCCTCCCCCTACTATATGAAACCTATTTTGTGGGCCGTTTTTCCTTTGATTTGTAAGCGGGCTGCCGTCTTTTCGGATATCCACTCGAATAGACTGGCTTTGGCAGTTCTTGACGATATTTCAGGGGCGTCCGTTGACCTGAAGGTCCGCTTTGGCGATATCGTTGAGTGTGGGCCTTTCCCCGATGAGGTCATCGGGGGTTCTTGAGGGAGGGGGTATTCCCGTGATCACTTGAAACTGCGACGAGAGCATCAGGTTCAATATGGACGACTATGGCTCTGCTGATACGAGGGAGGAGGAAGTGGATTTATCAATTTCTCATGGGATATGACCGTCGAGTTAGGGGAGGGTTAGCTATCTTGTCGACGATGCGATTAAGGCGTTGATCGAAAGGGGTCTTCCCGATGAGATACCCGATATATTGAGGGGAAAAGAGATTCGATCTCGGTGTCTTTCGGCTACCTAAGGACTATCCTCTTACCGGTCTCGGCATATGTCACGGACTCGGCGACGTAACTGGCGTGATCTGCGATCCGTTCCAGGTAGCGTACGGTGAGGAGGTAGGCGATGACGGTCTTTGCATCCGCCTTTGACACCCCTAGCTTGGCCAGGTTCTTCAGGTATAGCTCGTCTATCTCGGCCTCCATCTCTGAGAGCTTCCAGATGATGGACTGCTGCCTCGTCTCTATGAGTTCGACGGCGAGTTTCACGATGTTGATGACCTTCTCTCCCATCTCCTCCACGGAGAGTTCCCCATTCGAGAAGGGCTCCCAGGGTCCAATCCTGAGGAGTATGTCGGAGATGTCCTGGGCGTACCTGCCGAAGCGCTCCATGTCGTATGCTACCTTGATGTATGCCTTTAGGTTCCTGAGGTCCCTCGCCATGGGCTGGTGGAGGGCCATCAGCTCCGTGGCCCTGTCCTCAACCTCCTCTGAGAGTATCAATAGGGTGTTGGACCATGCCCTGATCTGTACATTGAAATCTTCCTGTTCATGGAATCCCTTCATGGCGAGAGATATCGCGTCTAGGGACAGCTGGCCCATCTTGAGTATGAGGTTTTTAATCTGATCGGTTCCAACTCCGAGCGGCCTTTCCATTTCTATCACCCAAACTTCCCCGTGATGTAGTTCTCCGTCAGTTCCTCCCGGGGGTTCTCGAAGATGTTCCTCGTCCTGTCGAACTCGATTATCTCTCCCAAGTACATGAAAGCGGTCATGTCACTGACCCTGGCAGCCTGCTGGAGGTTGTGAGTCACTAGGATCACCGTATACTTCTCCTTTAGCCTTCGCATCAGGGTCTCTATCTTGGTTGTAGCTATGGGGTCCAATGCGCTGCACGGCTCGTCGAGGAGTATGATCTCCGGTTCCACCGCGAGGGCTCGGGATATGCACAGCCGCTGCTGCTGTCCTCCGGATAGGCTTAGGGCGTTGTCCTCCAGCCTGTCCTTCACTTCATCCCAGAGAGCTGCCTCCTTTAGGCTCCTCTCTACGACTACGTCCAGTTCCTTGCCGCTGGCCATCTTGTGTAATTTGGGACCATAAGCTACGTTGTCGTGGATTGACATAGGAAATGGGTTGGGCTTCTGGAAGACCATTCCCACCTTCTTCCTGAGCTCATAGACATCGATGTCCGGGTCGTTTATGTCTACATCGTCGATCTCGATCTCACCCTTGTACCTGCACTCGGGTATCAGATCGTTCATTCGGTTGATGGCTCTTAGTAGAGTGCTCTTCCCGCAGCCACTTGGTCCCATGAAAGATGTGATCATGTTGCTCATGATGTCGAGTTCGATGTCCTTGAGGGCGTGGAAGTCCCCATACCATAGGTCGAAGTCGTCGAACTCGATCTTCTCACGAGCGTCCTTGAAGGTCAATTCCTCGAAGGGGTCGACTGGTTTCCGGTACCTTATCTCTCTCATCTTCCTAACTTCCTAAGGTAGTAGTTCCTGATGAGCAGCGCAGTGACGCTCATCGAGAGGAATATAACGATTAGAACGAGGGATGCACCGAAGGCATTCTGCATCCCCTGGGTGGTGTGCCCCTGGGTGGCCAACAGGTAGATGTACATTGGGAGGGAGCCCGTTGGCGAGCGTAGCGTTCTTGGGACGAAGGCCTCAAGTCCAGAGCCTGCCGTGAGCCAGACCACAGCGGTCTCCCCTATCGCCTTCCCCATTCCGAGCAGCACCCCCGTGAGTATGCCAGGGGCCGCAGCAGGGATCACAACCCTTACTATTGTCTCCCACTTCGTGGCTCCCAACGCAAGTGATGCATGCCTGTACTCCTGGGGCACTGTCTTGATGGCCTCCTCCGACGCCCTTATGGTCCACGGCAGCATCATGAAGCTCAGCGAGATGGCCCCTGCCAAGAGCGAGGTCTTCAGCTGAAGCCAGAAGACCAAGAACTGGAGACCGAAGAGGCCGATAACGATGGATGGCATCCCAGCCAGTGTCTCGGTGAAAAAGCGTACCGTCTGGGTGATCCTGTTGTCGGGGGCGTACTCCGCCAGGTATATTGCCGAGGCTAGTCCGAGGGGGGCCCCAAGGAGTGTGCACAAGCCCACGAGGTATATGGAGCCCACTATCTGGGGGAAGATGCCGCCGTACTCGAACCTGTATGGCCTGCCGGTGAGGAACTCCCAGCTAAGGGCTCCGAAGCCGTTGACTCCCACCCAGACGACTATCACCGGTAGGATGAGTATGCTAAGGGCTACAGCCACGTATAGGCCGCTCTTGACCCATCTCTCTTTGGTTACCTCGTTCACTTCAGGTTCCTCCTCCTGATGACGAAGGTTGCGACGAAGTTCAGGATGGTGACTAAGAAGAATAGGAGAACCCCGATGGCGAAGAGGGCGTACTGGTGCTGGGAGCCCCACTCGACGTAGCTGAACTCGATGGCGAGGGTGGAGGTGAGCATCCTGACGCGGTCGAGTATCGATGTGGGTATCCAGGGTACCTCGGGGTTACCGACAACCATGAGCACGGCCATCGTCTCCCCTATTGCCCTTCCGACACCGAGGATTAGCGCAGCCCTTATTCCGGAGGAGGCGGAGGGAAGCACAACCCTTCGGATCGTCTGCCATCTAGTTGCCCCTAGGGCTAGAGAGGCCTCCTTATGGTCTCTGGGGACGGCGCGGATCGAGTCCTCGGTGAGGGTTATCACATTTGGTAGAATCATGAAAGCGAGAACTACCCAACCCGCGAGGATAGACTCTCCCCTGCCACCGATGTTGTCTCTGATAAAGGGCACGAGGACCATGAGCCCGAAGAATCCTATCACGACGGATGGAATACCCACGATGACCTCTACAGTTGACTTGATGATGTTCCTGAGCCAGAAGGGTGAGAACTCAGCCAGATAGATGGCAGATGGAACGCCTATCACTGTGGCGATGATTATCGCGCCCGTGACGACTGTTAAGGTCCCCACCAATGTTGGCACGATGCCGAAGAGGTTCCTGCCGGGCTTCCATGTCATTCCCGTAATGAAATCCCAGTTGAGAGCGTGGATACCCTCACGAAGCATGAAGAGAGTTATTAGAAATACTACTATTGCTGAGAACGAAGCGCACAGGAACAGAATCCTGCTTACTATATCTTCGCTCCTCATCTCGGAGACCAACCTTTCTCGAAATAATTTGGTATTAGTATTTACGGGGGTTGCTCCTATTATATCGGGATATACCCCATGTCCTCGACCACTGCCTGTCCTTCACTACTCTGAACAAACTCGATGAACGCCTTCTCTAATGTGCCCGGCATCCCCTTGGTAAACATCCAAAGGATCCTCGTTATCGGGTAGTCCCCTAAGTTGACGTTCTCGACCGTCGCCTCGATTCCGCCGACCTTTATGGAGGTCACAGTATTGTCCGCGTAACCCAGGGACACGTAGGCAATGCCATACTCATTCCCAGCGACGGATGCCCTCATCTCGCCATTACTCGGCTTGACGCCTGCTCCCTCGCTAAACTCGACGTCGAAAGCCTCCATGACGTAGGTCTCGAATACCTCCCTTGTACCCGAGCCCGCCTCCCTCGTGTAGACTTCTATCTCATGGTCGTCGCCGCCCAGCTGGCTCCAGTTGTCAATCTCCCCTGAGAAGATCTTCGATATCTCTTCAATTGATAGGTCGAGGGTGTCTGCAGCTGGGTTATCGGGGTTGACTATTATGGCAACGCTGTCTTTTCCGATGCTGAAGGCCACGAGATCTGGGTATGAGAGAAGCTCGGAGGCCTTGATGTTCCTCGAGGCTTCTCCTATGTCTACCTCACCGGAGCCCGCAGCCTTTACACCATGGCCGGAGCCTCCGCCTGCGACTGAGACTTGGACCTTGGGATGCTGGTCCATGAAGAGGTTTGCGCACTCCTGAGTGATCGGTAGAACGGTCGTGGAACCCGAAATGGAAAGGGAGCCAGTCAGCTCCGCAGGTCCCTGACCCTCCAGCTCTGATATCCTGTTTTTCAAAGTAGATATCTGTTTGTTATAAGAGAGGGGCCCAGCCAGGAAGTATCCCGCTACGGCGCCTATTAGAAGACCCACGAACAGGTAGGTAGCGATGGACTGCGTCCTACTCATCCAATCACCTTTCTCTTTACGGGGACCTATAGGTATATACATAAATAAATAGATTTCTTATATAAGATATATTGTATGGGCATAATTATATCTAATATATAGTTATATCTTTAATATGTTTATCTTTATCTTATATGTTTTTTCAGATAAATATATTTATCTCGTGTCTTTTTCTATATAAAGGAGGCTGAGATGAGCGGTAAGAACGTTCTCGAGGAGATGAGGAAGATACAGCTAACGGGCGGCTCTACTTTCATAGTTTCTCTGCCGAAGACCTGGGTCCAGCAGATGGGCTTGGAGAAGGGGAGCCTGGTGAGCATAGTAAAGTCTGATGACATGTCCCTCAGGATCCAGTCCAAGGAGTTGGACAGGGGGGATAAGCCAAGGAGGGCGATTATAAGCGTCTCCTCCGACGATTCTCCGGAGAGCGTCGTCCGCCGTGTGGTCTCCGCCTACCTCCTCGGGTATAATATCATCCAGGTCAGGACACCTGAGAGCCGGATGAACTCGGCCTACAGGTATGCGGTTAAGGACTTCACGAGGAAGAAGCTTGTGGGCACCGAGATCCTGTCGGATCTTCCCCAGGAGCTGACCCTACAGGTTCTGCTGAGTTACTCGGATCTGTCCGTGAAGGATGCCCTCCGCCGTATGGGGATCATCGCGGCGTCGATGCACAGGGAAGCCATCTCCACTATAGGCTCAGACGACGCCAGGATCGCGAAGGAGATCATCTCGATGGATGATGAGGTGGACAGGTTCAGTTTCTACATCATCAGGCTTCTGAAGGTTGCTGTATCCGATGGTCTCGTCCTGAGGGAGAGCGGGCTGAGGTCGCCCCGGGAGTGCCTGGGTTACAGGCTGATCACCAAGTCGGTGGAGAGGATGGCGGATCACGCCGTGAACATCGCTAGGAACAGCCTCGCGCTGACCATGATCAACTTGGAGCAGGAGGTCCTGGACGAACTCGGGTCCCTGAGCGGGATGGCGCTGAGGGTCTTCGAGGAAGCGGTTGAGGCCCTGTTCGACGGGGACTACGCGCTGGCTGACGAGGTCCTTGTCAGGGCTGAGGAGACGAGGAGGATGGAGGGAGAGGCGGTGCAGAAGATCATCAAGTACGCGGCGGCTGAGGATGTTCCCGCTCTCAGGCTTATCCTGGAGAGCATCATCAGGACTGCGGAGTACGGCGCGGACATCGCTGAGGTCGTGCTGAACATGACTATCGGCGGTGAGATCGAGGAGGGCTGAGCCCGCATCATTTATTAGGACTGGGTTCGAGGAGTTCTATCCGGCTGCGGGGTCGTGGTCCAGCTTGGTCTAAGATTCGCGGCTCGGGTCCGCGAGATCCCCGGTTCGAATCCGGGCGACCCCACCATTCGCGCGTCAGTAGCTTGTCATAAGGTTTTCAGGTTTTTCACTGTTCCGTGTGAATTTTGTAGTTTGTATGTTTGGTGTTTCATAGTTTTGGTTATCTACGCGCGCACAGGTGGGCGAAGTTAGATAGCTTCATTATGCATGAAATACCAAGGATCGCACATGGATGGCGGACGTACGATCCAGGACATCGATGACAAGCTTATGTCGTATCTTCGCTTGAAGCTCCAAGATCAGCGATTAGCCTATTCCACCGTTCCCACCCCAGTGGAAGGTGGTTACGACACCGCCATCTACAGGTTCCAGCTGGAGGGAACCTCCGACGAGCTCGCCGAACCCCTCATACTGCGAGTATTCACGGGGAGCAGCCCCGGCAGGGCTGCCTTTGAGAGCCTCGTCCAGGGGGCCGTCTCCGACGTGGGATATCCAGCGCCCAGGGTCTACTTCACGTGTACTGACGAAGCCGTTCTGGGCGCCGAATTCCTCATCATGGAGCTGATGCCGGGGCTGCCGATGACGGATCTACCTGAGGAGGTGATGCCTGAGATTCTAGCCGAAGCCCACCTCCACCTCCATGGCATAGACCCCCTGTCCATCAAGGCGGCGTTCGAGTCTTCGGGGTTCAATAGTAGTAGGCTATCATTCGACTCCCTTTTACGATGGCTCAGGGAGCGAGTCGAGGGGAGAGATTACGATTGGCTCAAGAGTGGGCTCAGATGGATCGAGGGGAACCGCCCGGGGGAGCCGGAAAGGCTTGTGATCTGCCACGGGGACTTCCACCCCCTGAACCTCCTCGTGGAGGATGGCTGCGTGAGCGGGGTGCTCGACTGGGCAGGTTTCCTCCTTTGGGAGACGGCGTATGATGTAGGGACGACCGCGTTCCTCGGCCAGGTCGCGGCCCCGGCCCTGCTACCCGAGATCGAATGGTCGAGGCTGGTGAGGCGGTATCTTGAGCTCTATATGAGCGGGTCCACCCTCGAACCCGAACGGGTCGACTACTACTCTGCGTTCAGGTGCCTCTGGGCCATGTTCGAGGGCGCCGAGGGCCACATGGCGTGGAACCATCCCGGAGTCAGGGAAAGGTTGACGGATTACTTTCAGGAGAAGACCGGCGTGGCGATAGAGCGGCAATCTTGATCCCTTGGTTCGACTTGGATCCCTGTTTTCAACGAAAGCGTCGGATGGATTCATCGATTCATTCAGATCGAACGTCTACGTTCGGACCGGGCGTGCGCACAGTGTCATAACCCCGTGCGAATAAATACGGATAACGGAATGATATCCTACCAGGAGGATCGGAAATGAAGGTATTCATATCGGTGGACATGGAGGGCATCAGCGGCATCGTGGACGCCACAATGGTGAGCCGGAGCCAGGGCGACTACGAGAAGGGCAGGGCCCTCATGGCCCAGGACGTGAACGCAGCCATCGAGGGGATCCTGTCGGTA